>VOFG01004149.1_pt1 | contig 29741 bp, 35 predicted proteins | sample 5384171 | NCBI WGS metagenome assembly VOFG01 (sample SAMN12384726, study PRJNA508395) | human gut metagenome | isolation source: healthy gut F | host: Homo sapiens
CTGACAGCAACAATACCGATAAAATTATCTTCTTCATTTCTTTTCCGTTATTTGATTCAACACTTTGCGAAGCGGTTCCGAATAGTTCTTACCGAGATTCATTTCAACGATGTTCAGCAATGCCGAGAGTTGTTCGGGCGTAATACCGAGATGCAGGCAAATAGACATGTGGCCGACAGCCATCGGTTCCACGCCGCTCACTCCTGCAAGGATGGACACCGTAGCGAGTTCACGTTCCCGGCAGGTCAGCAAGTCTCGCTCGAAAAGATCGGTAAACAAATGTTCTTTAGAAAACGCTCGATAGTAGGGGCGAATATGGCATATCCGGCTTTCGGGGCATCGGCCGGCGTACCCGATATTTCGGCAAGCACGTCGCGTCCCCGCTCGTAGCGATTTCTGTCGTCCTTGACTGCGGATGCTTCCCGACCGACCGGGTCGTTTATTCCGGCCGCTTTCCGTTCGTCCACTACCTGCATAAAGTCTGAATCGCCCGCAGGCTGCGCGGAAACCCCGCAATAGGCGTAGGCGTGAATCAACACTTCGTTTATTTCGTTAATGGTCATACCGGTTTCCAATGCCTGCGTAAGAGCCGGCTTCAGGTGTTCCAAATCGCCTTTACCCGTATAAGATGCCACTGCGACGATGGCTTGCTCATGGACGGTCAGCACCTCGTTCGCTTCGGCATAGCGGCTTTCCGCTTCAGTCGTGGCCTTACGGTACTCTTCGTCACTTACCGGTTCGAGCCATGCCGCCGCGTTGGTTTGAGGATTGGCGGTAATGGCTATGGGCGAACCAACTGTCCGGTGCGGCCCCATGCCAATGCTCGACATCCGGCGCTATTTCCACGATGTCGCCCGGAAACAACCGACGGCGGGCTCTCCTTTTCCTGATAGTAACCGATGCCTGCGGTGGCTATCAACAACTGGCCGGCTTTTGTGCGAGTGCCAACTGTTGCGGCAACCAGGTTCGAAGGTTACATTTGCCATCGGGACGTTCAATTCTTCCTTTTCGGTCAAAGGTGCAAAGCCATACTTCGCCCGTAAAATTGGGGTTCGGGGATATTTTTTCGCCGAGCGAATAAGGCTGCCGGAAGGTTTCCGCAGTTTGCGCATAAATTATAACCGATGATATGGATAACATAGCTGTTAAAAATAAATTCTTAATTCTCATATCCGTTTTTGTTTGATTATTCTCCTAATGTCCGTGTAAAGGCAAGCGTAGATAGCTGCCACTTGCCGTTCTCCATTACATATACCTCCGTAACGATAAACGGAAAGTGCACGGCGTTGCCGCCGACTACCGAGTGCAGATGAATCCGGCTGTAAACGGTAGCCGTTCCGGCCGCAAACTTCACCTGTACGTCGTGTATCTCGGTTTTCTTGTACCAGATGCCACCCGTGCGGATGGTGTTCAGCTCTTCCTGTTTGCCCCAATAGCCGCCCATGTGGACGAACTGCGAGTTTTCGTGAAACAGTTCCGCCAGCTTCTCCACGTTCTTCTCTGCCATCCATTCCCACTTACTGTTCGATAAATCAACTATCGCCTGTTCTTCGGCTGTAAATATTCTCTGATTCTCTTGCGCTTTGCTCCGACCGTTAAGGTCAGAAACATAAATACCATAATGGCTATTGATTTCATATCTTTCCGATGTTAAGTTCCTACTACTCGCAAAATAGCGGGAAGCCCGAAACCGGTCGATACAAAAAATCGGAAAAACTGCAGTTTTTCCGATTAAGCGACACCGTCTATCCTGAATTATCTTCTCAAAGAGTTGCGTAAGGCAGGAATGCGTTTAAAGACATGTCCGATGGAAAGGGCCCGATGTGATAATTCCAACCCTATAATGCCATAATCCTATTCGAGAGTTCGCCCCATTAATATTAAGCAAAACAATTCCCCGTAACGGATACGAATAAAAATACGATAGATAGCGCCATCGTAACTCTGCTTTTTCTGCCTATCCCGTTTTTTACAACTCCTCTATACCAACTCAATGTGTAATTATATGGAATATTACAGTTATAAGGAACAAAAACTTGTTAAAACGTGAAATACGGCCCAATTATGCCACACCTCGTGGGCATTCCCGTGTCCGGCAATATGTAATCCTATTCCCGAACATGCAGACAGAACGAATGTGAAAATTAGACCCCAATCTATTACAAAAATCTTTTTCATCTGTTTCCGATTCATACTATGTGACAAAGGTCGCACTCCGATCGGATGCAGACGATAACAATTGCAAAGATCGAAGCCTCCAACGGCGATTTCTGATACGGGACAGGAGACGGGGGTAATGCCGAGGTATGAGGCTATGTAATGTTGCGGAACCCGCTGAATGATATTCGGGTATTCCTTGAGCAATTCTTCATATCGTTGTTGCGGCGTATTTTTTATCCGCGACAGGAATAGTTGCTGATAGGAGTGAAACCGGTCGATGAGCTTTTCTTCATACGCTTGCCTCCACCGTGGGTCGTCTTTGATAATGGCGTAAAAATCATTCCTTTTTATCGCAGCGACTTCGGCAGGCTCAATGCTCTCTAAGTAGAAAAGGCTCGGCGTGCGCTTATATAGGCTATCAAACGAAGCGACAAAATCCCCCTCAAAAAAGAATTGAAAGTAATGTCTTTCCCGTCGTTATAGAAAAACAGCCGCAGACAACCCTTACGGATCAAATAGAGTTTATCCGCAACTTTACCCTCTTCCAATAATATGGTTTTCGGGGAATCGTCAACTGTTTTGCAACTGCGTAAAAATTAGACAGATAATCCGATGCCATAACTATTCCCTGTAATCCGTAGGTTTCATACCCAGATGTTGCTGCACGTAGCGGCTGAAATAGGCGGGCGACGAGAAGCCGAACATATCGGAAATCTGGACGAACGTCAATGATTTGTCGCGTAGCAGACGGGTAATGTCGAGTATCGTATAACGGTTGATCCAGTAGTTGGCGGCATACCCGCTTACCTTTTCGACACTTCCGACAGATATTTGGATGTAACGCACAGACGGTCGGCATAATAGGTCACTTCCCGGTGCTCGCGGTACGTTCCTTCTTCCAGCATCTTAAGGAAACGGCTCATAACGGAAGCGTTCTGCGTGGAGATGTCGCTTTCGCCATAGATGCGGGCATGGAAATCGAAAAAGTCGAGGATAGCCGCCTGCATAGCATTAATCAATACCTCGCGGTAGAACCGGTGCTCCGTATCTTTGATGCGTAGCTCCAGCAAGTCGAAATCGCGGCGACACACGATTTGTTGCTCGGGAGTGAGGTGCATCACGGGGTTGAGAAACAGCGCCAGCGAGCCTTTCATGCCGTAGTTGCTCTGCGGCGTGCACAAATCTATGAAACCGGGTTTCGCATAGATGATCTTGCACCGGAAATCGTCCGACGGTTCTATTTTCTCAACATTTTCCGTTTACGTACGATGGATACGTCTCCGGCGTGCAGTTCAAAAGGCCGTCCGTTGAAACGATAACGGCACGTTCCTCCCAGACAGAGCAAATGAGCCAGATACTCCTTCTCGCAATCCGTCCTCACGATGCCGAGCCTGTCTGCGACGATTATATCTTTCTGATCTTCCATGCCCTATCCGTTTATCCTCAAATACAAAAATAGAAATAAATCCGAAATGAACTTGCAATCGTGCGAACCACGACTGCAAGTCCTGCTGTTTTTTAACACTATCCGACGGATTATCGTATGACATTAATCGTCCGCAACCAACTTTTCCACTCCGTTTGTATCCTTTCCGGTGGTTCCGAATCCTTTCAGGTGTTCGGCGGCAGGGGTCAACTCCCTGATCCGCGCCAGCGTTTCATCGCGGTAGGTGGCAGCATAGGTGCAGAACGGCACGACGGTTTTCCCGCGGAAGTCGTAGCTCTCCGCGAACGTATTGATAATCATCGGGGCCGTCCACCACCAAACGGGACAACCGATGAATACGGTATCGTATTGTTCCCAACTCTCCACTTTCGATTTGATGGCCGGGCGGGCGTCGGCTTCCTTTTTCGGCTTTCGCTACCTCGGTACAAGGCTTGTATTCGGCGGGATACGGTTTTTCGGGTTCGATGCGAAACAGCGTACCGCCGGTGAGCGAAGCGATGCGTTCGGCAACGTGCTGCGTATTGCCGCCCCAACTGAAATAGGCGACAAGCGTTTTTTGTCGTTCTTCCGTTCGTGGCGACGGACTGAGCATTCGTCCTGCACAAAGCAGTAGAGCGGCAAACAGTGTCATCAATTTCGTTTTCATATCCGTTCCGATAATCCAAGGTTTTTTACCGAAAATTCCGTCAGTTTGCCCCTCTGCTTGATTCACATATTCCGGTACATAGTAGGTCTTGATATGCGTCGCACCTGGGGATAAGGAACAGTTCTTTGTGCTGCGTGCCGGTCGCCTTGCTGTAACATTGCTCGGTCATGTAAAACGTATGGCGATGCTGCCGGCAATCATCAGCAAAGGTTGTTCGATCAGATACATTCCCTCGCTGGCATCGAACGCCATCAGGTCGATCAGACTGCTCTTGGTGTAACGGAACGTGGAGTTGGGATGCGCATGGCTTTGCAGGTAATATTCGTAGCCGTCGCGGTAGAGGTCGAAAGCGCAATGCGGCCGCCTGTTCCGGCGTCACGCCGCTCATATCGCCGACGTATTCGATTTCGCCGCTTTCGGCTTCTTTTTGGCGGGCAGCGCAGGCATCGGCGAGTCTTTCCTGCACGCTATTTATCTGTGAGTCGAGAAACCCGTTACGGCGTACCAGTCCCGTGTTGAACATGCTGAGTGTAGCCACCGCTTTGAACCGTTTGTCGGTCTGCGCGGCTTTCAGCGTGTAGCCGCCACCGCCGCAGATGCCGAGGATACCCACCCGCTGCGGGTCTACGCCCGGATATTGCAGTAGGATGTCGGCGGCCCGGCGGATGTCCTCGATGCGGTTGGCCGGCTTGTCCGCGTTGCGCGGTTCGCCCTCGCTGGCTCCCTGATAGGCGGCGTCGAATGCCAGACAGATATAACCCTGTTCAGCCATGCGCTGGCTGTAAAGTCCTGCTACTTGTTCTTTAACGCCTCCGTTCGGATGCGCCACGACGAGGGCCGGATAACTTTTCGCCGGATCGTAGCCCGCAGGAGTATAGACGTTGGCAGCGATTTTCAGGCCGTTCAGGTCGTAGGTAATAGGATGAATATTTACTGCTCCCGCTTTATTCTCTGTAATGGCGTCGGCATACACCAAGCCGAACGGGTTGTTGTTGTGGCTCTCGAAATTCGACATATCGGCCGCAGCGAATGTTTTGTTCTCTTTCATAGTTTCCTGTGCGTTTAATGTGCCGGACAGTAGGCTCGCCATGCTCAGCACGCAGATACATACTTTTTCATTATTCTCCTTCGGTTTTTTGGTTTGTTTATAATGGGTGAGCCTCCGAACACCTCGCTCATTTCGATCGTATCGAGTTTGGCGTCGATGGCCCGTACCTCTTTCGCAGACAAGCGTATATCCGTTGCGCCTATGTTCTCTTTCAGGCGACAGAGGCAACGCGTTCCGGGAATCGGCACGATCCACGGACGTTTGTTCATCATCCATGCCAGCGAGATCTGCGAGGCGGTGGCGCGGTGTTCGTCCGCCAACCGTTCGAGCAGGGCGAACAGGACGGTTCTTCACGAAACTGTCCCTGCGGTATTGCGGCATCGAGGCACGGTAGTCGGTTGTCGGGTCAAACGTAGTTTCGGCTGTATAACGGTTGCTCAACAATCCGTTGGCAAGCGGCGAGAATGCGACGAAGCCCACGCCCAGCTCTTCGAGCACGGGGAACAGCTCCTCATGCCACCGCGCCATCATCGAATAGCGGTTCTGTACGGCCGTGACGGGACAGACCTTGTGGGCACGGCGCAGATATTCTTCGGTCGTTTCCGATATGCCCCAGTGCAGGATTTTTCCCTCCCGGATAAGGTCTGCCATTACACCGCCACCGCCTCCGGTTCGATAGCCGGGTCGATACGGTGTTGGTAATAAAGGTCGATACGGTCGGTGTGCAAACGGCGGAGAGACCCTTCGAGCGAACGACGAATGGCTGCCGGACGCGAATCGGGAATCACGGCATGCGTGCCGCCCGCTTCGGGACGGTCGAACGATATTCCGAATTTGGTAGCGATGACGACACGGTCGCGGAACGGACGCAGGGCCTCGCCCAGCAACTCTTCGTTATCGTGCGGTCGGTCGGCCGTGCCATACGCCTCGGCGGTATCGAAGAAGGTATAACCCATCTCCACGGCATCGGCAAGGAGTTCCATCATTTCCCGTTTGTCGGCGGGAGCGCCGTAAGCGTGGCTCATGCCCATGCAGCCCAGCCCGACGGCCGATACCCTCAGCCCGCTCAATCCTAATGTTCTGTATTCCATATTTTCTATTATTTACGAAACGGTTGCCATTTAAGATAGGTCGCCGAACGCCAGAACCATTCCAGCGGGCCGTATTTGAAATAAGTGAGCCATATTCTACTGAATACGACTTGTACTATATAAAATGCAATTCCCAAACAAAATAATTCGGTAGCATGCCAACGGCCGAATATGGAGCCGAAACCCCAAAGCGAGAATATGATGGAGCCTATAATGCCTTGCGCTTCGTAATTTGTAAGTCCCATGCGCCCGTAAGGAGTCAATAGATTCAGGCATTTTCCTATACCTTTCATATGATACAGAATAACGAATCCCATCGTTATGGCTGAGAAAGAACCATATTCACATCGTTCAACGTCATGCGGAAAAAGCGCTGTCGCAGAGGGGGTAATACCTTGCATGAAAGAGGTGTGTTCTTGCGGCAGGAGTCCGTTCATTCGACCGATAATCCACGCTCCGGCAGCAAACGATACGAATAGTGAGATGTTGCGGCGAGTGTGCAGGTGTACCGTTTCGAAAAAGCGGATACGCCCGACGACGAGTCCCAAAATAAAGAGGGCAAAAGTCAGATAACCACGACCGCCCCAATTGAACTGGTAATTTAATGTCCGCATTCGACCATCCATGAGTTGCTTTTGATGGTATTGGCAAGTGACGGAGTTTCTTGTGCGACGTCGGCCATTTGGCGCGGACGCTCGGCACGCACGCGTTCCGTTTCGGGGGCATTGGCAACTACGGTAGTTTCGAGGAGCCGCGATTTTATCGTAACCGAAAGATATCCAACGAGGAGCGCCTATCAGAATCAAGGATGCGACTACGACAAGTACTCTGGTCTTCAATGGATACAATAATACCAACACCAATCCGAATAGGGCATAAAACGATAGGATATCTCCCGAATAAAATGCGCTTCCGACTACGCCTATCAAAAGAGTATTACCAGACGCCAGATAAAACGCTGTCTGAAATCCACTCCTTTTCTCGCAGCACGATCCATTTGTATGAAAAAAGCTCATACCGAAAAGAAATGCGAAAATATTTATAAAACGTCCCATGAGTACGTTGCGGGTCAACCAACCGATCCACTCGTCTAAAAACAGGGAAAGCAGGTTCGGTTGGCGTAAATGCACCGAAATTAAAAATGCTGTAATGTTGCTGCATGTGTACCAGTACCACACCGAGTAAGGCGAATCCTCGCAGGGCATCGATTACGGTAATACGATTGTCTTTTACTGTTTGGTTCTGTCCCATAAATATAGCTAATGCGAATTTCAATTATTTGTCTTTAACCACGTTGTCCATGTTCGACATTGCAAAGTTAGAGAAGAACCTCAAACCGTAATTACAATAAATTCGGTTGGAACTACACTTATCTCGGTTTTTGTATCGTCCGATCCTGGACGATTGAATTTCAATGTAATTTACCGCAAAAAATGCAATCCAAACCGTATTTTTTATACTGGCAACATATGTGAATATGCCTACATTTACACAACTGTAAAAAACAAAATAATTAGCGTATGGACACAGTAAAATTGAATAACGGCGTCGAAATGCCACAGATAGGCTACGGCGTCTATCAGGTATCGCGCCCGCCGAGTGCGAGCGTTGCGTAAGCGATGCATTGAAAGTGGGTTACCGGATGATTGACACAGCGCAGGCATACCACAATGAAGAAGGGCGGGAAATGCCGTCGGCAAAAGCGGCATCGACCGCAAAGAGATTTTCCTCGTGTCGAAAGTCTGGATTTCAAACTACGGCTACGAAAAGGCAAAGGCTTCCATCGACGAGAGCCTGCGTAAGTTGCAGACCGACTACATCGACCTGATGCTCCTGCACCAGCCGTTCTGCGACCGTTATGGCGCATACCGCGCACTGGAAGAAGCGTACAAGGAAGGAAAACTCCGCACCATCGGCGTCTCGAACTTCTATCCCGACCATTTTATCGATATCGCCAGCAACATGGAAATCGTTCCGGCGGTCAATCAAGTGGAAACGCACGTCTTCGACCAGCAAATCGAGCCGCAGCGCATCATGGAGGAGTTCGGCACGCGCATCATGTCGTGGGGACCGCTTGCCGAGGGGCGCAACGGTTTCTTCACAAATCCGATGCTTGCAGAAATCGGTAGCAAGTACGGCAAAAGCGTGGCGCAGGTCGCCCTGCGTTGGCTCATCCAGCGCGGCGTCATCATCATCCCCAAATCGACTCACATAGAGCGGATGCAGCAGAATGTCGACATATTCGATTTCGCACTCTCCGACGAGGATATGGCCGCCATCGCCACGCTCGATACGGGCAGGAGCCTCTTCTTCGACCACCACGACGCGGAAACGACTCGAATGTTCATGGGATGGAAATAAAATGGTACTGGCTCCGCTGCCGGTACTGATTGTAGCAACCTACGACGAACAAGGTACGCCCCGCTATAAATGTAGGAGGCGTTCAGCGCGGTTATCATCACGTAGCATTGAACCCTCTAATCATAAGACGACCGAGAATCTGGAACTTGAAAGGGCATTCTTTAAAGGGCTACTGGTCTTCGCCACGGTCGCCACGGCGCAACAGTACCGCACGAATATCTTCGGCATCGGGCCGGTTACAGCCTGTCGGATATGACGGGCAACTACCTGGAAGGGGGAAAAATCTCCGACCCGCGGTCGAGTTTCCACGTGGGGAGTATCCGACCGGATCCTGCTGTCGCGCCGGTATCCGCTCTACCTGGAGACGGGGCTCTATCTCTCGAACAAAGGCGTCAAACCGGATATCGCCTACGAAGACGTTCCGGGCACCTCGCAGATACGCCCGAGGGTCGCACTGATGTACCTGCAACTGCCTGTGATGATCGCCTACCATTTCCGGCTGGGACGCGCGACGGCCCTGCAACCGTTCGTGGGCGGTTACCACCCGTAGGCATCAGCTGCAAGCAAAAAGAGGGGTACAGCGGCCGGATCACCGGTACGGCCACGACCGATTCGGCAAAACGGAAAACAACGCGCCCACCCGGTTTCCGGGAAAACGCCCGTCGAAACACGAAAATCCCTCCGGATTCCGGAGGATTTTACGGATCGCGCGGCGGCGGCATCGAACGGCGCCTGCCGCCGCAATCTATTTGTAAACTTCCTGCGTGCGGCTTTCAGCGTATTCTTCATCAACGAGATGATCGTCATCGGCCCGACGCCGCCGGGAACCGGCGTAATGTAACTGCATTTCGGGGCCACCTCGTCGAACTTGACGTCGCCGAGCAGCTTCCAGCCCGATTTGGTCTTGTCGCTCGGAACGCGCGTAATGCCTACGTCGACGACCACCGCCCCGTCTTTCACCATGTCTGCGGTAACGAATTCGGCCTTGCCGAGCGCCGCGATTACGATGTCGCCGCCGCGCACCACCTTTTTAAGATCCTTCGTCCGGCTGTGGCACAGCGTCACCGTACAGTCCCAGCCTTTCTGCGACAGCAGGTTGGCGATCGGACGGCCGACGATGCTGTTGCTGGGCCGATCACGACGCAATGCCGTCCGGCGGTTTCGATCCCGTAATATTTTAGCAATTCGAGAATCCCGTCCGGCGTGGCCGGCAGATAGGACGGCAGTCCGGAGATCATCCGCCCGGTATTGACCGGATGAAAACCGTCGACATCCTTCTTCGGATCGATCGCTTCGATCACCCGTTGTTCCGGAGATATGTTTCGGCAGCGGCAACTGGACGATGAAACCGTCCACCTGCGGATCGGCGTTCAGCCGGGCGATCTCGCCGAGCAACGTCTCTTCGGACGTCTCTTCCGGCAGCCGCAGCACGGTCGAACGGAACCCCACCTCGCCGCAGCACTTCTCTTTATGTCCCACATACGTCTGGCTCGCCCCGTCGTTGCCGACCAGAATGGCCACCAGATGCGGCGTCCGGTTCCCGCCGGCGACCCAAGCCGCCACTTCGGCCGCGATCTCCCGGCGCAGGCTGGCCGCCACCTCTTTTCCGTCTATTATCTGCATCGTATACGTGTTTAGTCGTTATCGTTTCATCCGTCCGGCCATCTTGGCCATTTGCGGCATACCGCCGGCTACGGTCTTCATCATTTTGCGCGTATCGTCGAACTGTTTGAGCAGGCGGTTCACCTCCTGCACGGTCGTCCCGCTGCCCGCCGCGATCCGCTGCTTGCGACTGCCGTTGATCAACGCGGGATTTCGCGCTCCTTCGGCGTCATCGAATGAATAATCGCCTCGGTCTGCTTGAACACGTCGTCGTTGATCTCGACGTTTTTCAGCGCCTTGCCGACGCCGGGAATCATCGACGCCAGATCCTTCAGGTTGCCCATTTTCTTGATCTGCGTGATCTGCGTCAGGAAGTCGTTGAAATTGAACTGATCCTTGACCAGCTTTTTTTCTTCAGCCTGCGGGCTTCCTCCTCGTCGTACTGCTCCTGTGCCCGTTCGACCAGCGACACGATGTCGCCCATGCCGAGAATACGGTCGGCCATACGTTCCGGATGAAACACCTGCAACGCGTCCATCTTTTTCGCCCGAACTGATGAATTTCAGCGGTTTGTTGACCACCGCACGGATCGAGATCGCCGCGCCGCCGCGGGTATCGCCGTCGAGTTTAGTAAGCACTACGCCGTCGAAATCGAGCCGGTCATTGAACTCCCTGGCGGTATTCACCGCATCCTGACCGGTCATCGCATCGACTACGAACAGGATTTCGCTCGGCGAAACGGCCTTTTGATCGCAGCGATCTCCTGCATCATCTGTTCGTCGACCGCCAGACGCCCCGCCGTATCGACGATTACCGTATTGATGTGATTGGCCCGCGCGTATTTAACGGCATTTTCGGCGATCTGCACCGGATTCTTTGCTACCCTCTTCGGTATAAACCTCCACGCCGACCTGATCCCCTAGTATCTTCAACTGGTCGATGGCGGCCGGACGGTAAACGTCGCCCGCCACCAGCAGTACCTGGCGGCCTTTCTTGCTCTTTTGATCAGGTTGGCCAACTTGCCGGAAAAGGTCGTCTTACCCGACCCCTGCAACCCGGCGATCAGCACCACGGCCGGCGAACCTTCCAGGTGGATATCGCTCATCGTCCCGCCCATCAGTTCGGCCAATTCGTCGCGGACGATCTTCGTCATCATCTGTCCGGGCTTGACCGCCGTCAGTACATTCTGTCCCAGCGCCTTGGCTTTCACTTCGTCGGTGAACGTCTTAGCCACTTTATAGTTGACGTCGGCGTCGATCAGCGCGCGCCGGATCTCTTTCAGGGTTTCGGCGACGTTGATTTCGGTGATGCGTCCCTCTCCTTTCAGGATCTTAAACGACCGTTCGAGTTTATCGGTAAGATTTTCAAACATATTTCGAAGATTTTTTCAGATTCAGCACAAGTCGGAAACGGGCTTCCGCCTCCAGCCTACAAAAAATACGATATAATTTTTAAAAACAGACAATCCGCGCCAAACACCGCCGCAATTATCCGTCCGACGGCAGCGTCCCCTGCAAACGGATCGGCAAACAACCGGTTCCGTCGTTTTCCAAGCCGTTCCCCGGAAACACTCCGCCTCACTCTATTTTAAAAACTTTTTAAACAACCGGATACTGCGGTACGGAGCGTACCGCAACGGAATATCGATCCACCGGGGCGAACGCACGACGGCCCGCAGGTTGCTGAACAGTTCGAACGAGAACCGTCCGTGATACTTTCCTATGCCGCTGCGCCCGACACCGCCGAACGGCAGCCGGCCGTTGGCCAGTTGCACGACCGTATCGTTGACGCAGGCCCCGCCCGACGAAGTGGAGCGCAGCACCCGGTCGGCTTCCCGACGTCCGCCGAAATAATAGAGCGCCAGCGGTTTGTCGCGCTCGTTCACGTAGCGGATCACCGTTTCGATATCGTGAAACCCTTTGACCGGCAGCAGCGGCCCGAAAATCTCCTGTCGCATGACCGACTGTCGTCGTCCGGCTCGTCGATCAGTGTCGGGGCCACGTAACGCTGCTGCGGATCGCAAGTTCCGCCGAAAAGGATCTTTCCCCGAACCATGCATCATCCGCTGCAGCCGTTCGGCAGCCTGCACCGAAACGATCCGCGGATAATCGTCGCTGAGGCGCGGATCGTCGCCGAAAAACGACGGACGGCCCTGCTCCATCTCGACGCACAATTGTCGCTTACGGTCGGCGTGTACGAACAGGTAATCGGGAGCCACGCAGGTCTGTCCGGCATTCAGCAATTTTCTTTAAACGATCCGTCGGGCGGCCAGCGGGATATCCGCATCCTGTCCGACGATGTAAGGGCTTTTTCCGCCAAGCTCCAGCGTCAGCGGCGTCAGATGTTCGGCCGCGGCCCGCATCACCGTCTGTCCGAACGCCGATCCGCCCGTAAAAAAATAGAATCGAAACGCTGTTTCAGCACCTCTTCGACGACCTCGGGCCTCCTCCAGAAACGACACGTAACCGGGCGGAAAACCTCGCCGATCAGTCGTTTCAGCAGCGCCTCGGTATGCGGAACCAGCGGCGAGGACTTCAGCACGGCGCAGTTGCCGGCCGACAAGGGCGCCGACCAGCGGATTCAGCAGCACTGCACCGGGTAGTTCCACGGCGCGACGATCAGCACCACGCCCAGCGGCTCGGGCACGATGCGGCTTCCGGACGGCAAGATCGTCAGCGGCGACGGCAAGCGTCTCCCCGGCCGTCCAGCGCTTCAGGCGGCGAAGATGGCGGGCGATCTCCTGCAGTACGATTCCGATCTCGGTCAGGTAACTTTCCGACGCCGACTTATGCAGATCCAACCGCAACGCCTCGCACAAAGCGTCCGTATGATCCCGTAGCGCTTTCCGCAACCGGCGCAGCGCCTCCGCCCGGAACGGACGTCGCGCGTACGACCCTCGGCGAAATAACGGCGATGCCCGCGGAGGAGCGATTCCATATCTTCCGACATATCTTCAGGTTATTTTATTACGGGCGAAGTTAACATTTTCCGCGGAACGGAGCGCCGCTCCCGAAAACCGTCCGAAAGGAAAATGTCATATCTTGGCTCCACGTCGGACATTTAGGACATCAATCCTGCGAATCAGGACACTATATCACGCCATTTTTGCCGATTTTTGTAGAAAAGATAGGATGTATTCACAACTAATCTTGTTGCCAAATGGCTGAAATGAGCAAAAAAAACATTGGGACGCACGCCGGAATGGTGTGGGCCTGTTGTGCGACGGAAGGAAATGGAATTACGACGAACTGCGCGACAAACTGCGGCTCCGCGACCGCGATCTGAACGCCGCGCTGGGCTGGCTGGCCCGCGAGGATAAGATCGAATTCGAACACGAAGGCGGTAGTACGCAGGTCTCATCTGAAGGAAGCCGTCGGAACCAACAATTTCTTTTTAACCCCCGACGGACACAACCGTTTGTTCCGGACTGCGTCGGATGGGAACCTTCCCCGTTCAGCGCAGTTTGTTTTTTCTCGAAATGCGGGGCCACCCGCAGTTTGAAATAGAGCGCCGAGACGACGGTCAGGCAGGCGCCGAACAGATAGGCTTTGTCGAACGACCCGATCTGAGCGATATACCCGCCCAGCAACAGTCCGGCGCCGATACCGACGTCCCACGACGTCAGGTAAGTCGAAGTAGCGGTTCCGCGCTGGCCGTTCGGCGCCAGGTTGACGAACAGCGTATTGAACGCCGGAAACATCGTCCCGAAACCGACGCCGAGAAACAGCGCCACAGCGAAAACAGGTATTTGCACAACACGGGATTCCACACCGCGATCGCAGCGCAGGAGGAGAGCACGAAGAAGCAGACGCAAACCAGATACATTCCCAAAGCGATCACCTGCGTCACGCGCCCTTTATCGACCTGGCGTCCCGAAAAGATCCTCGAAATCGCCATCCCCACGGCCATCAGCGTAAAGAAGATCCCGACTTTCGACGTAATCCCGATCTCCGCGGCATACATCGCCACGTACGTCGTGGTCATTCCGTAGGGGATCGAAAGCAACAGCAAATCCAGACCGGCCGGTAGCCCTTTGAGCAGGATAAACCGGTCGAGCGAAACCGGTTCGCGTTTGACCGGTTCTTTGGCCGGAGTCCGCACCAGGCAAGCCATCGCGAATCCCAACGCGCAGGATGCGAGCGAACAGAGGAAAATCGTCTCGAACGAGCAGGACTCGTGCATGAACAACCCGACCATCGGCCCCACCGACATCGCGATGTTGTTGGCCAGACCGTAATACCGATCCCTCGCCGCGGCGCGACGAGGGCATGATATCGATTACCACGGTATTCCCGGACACCGTAACCGCCCCGAACGCAAAGCCGTGCACCACGCGGAAAATCATGAAAAGCGTCAGGGTTCCGGCTACCAGGTAGCCCGCGAAAATAGCGGTAAACACAAAATAGGCCAGTAGATAAAGCGGTTTGCGGGCAAACGTATCGAGCAAATAACCCGAGAACGGCCGGATCGAAAGCGCAGCGATCACATAACAGGAGAGCGCAACGCCCACCGTAGCGCGCCCGGCCCCCGAACACTTCGGTCAGGTAGAACGGCATCACCGGCATCAGCAGGTAAAAGCCGAAAAACAGCAGGAAATTAGCCAGCAGGATGCAGCAGTAACTCGGCGTGACGAGGCGGTCTCTATTCATAGATCGATGGATTTGAAACTGCGCAAAGGTAGCGATGTTTTCCGAATTCCCGCACGCCGAGAAACCGACGCATTCGCCGCGAAACGGAATACGACCGAGCCGTCCGTTTCGCGGCGACCGAAACGGCAAAATACCGCCTTGCAAAATAAACACGTCATTTTCAAACGGTTATTCCGCCTCCGTTTTCAATCGGGAAAACAAACGACAAGACATTAATAATCAATGTGTTATCAAATATTCACAACATTAAATCAAAATGCTACATCGAAAGGATCTTAAAATTATTTAAGAAAATGAAATAACCGTTATATTTGCATTCAAGTTTTAGGTTCATTTAGATAAGTAGTTTTTAGGTTAGTAGGGAAGAAAAACGGTAGACGGATCCATTCCGCCGGCTGTTTTTCTTTTTATACCCGTTACAAAAAACCGTTCCGGCCGAAAAAACGGAATCGGAAACCGAACATTAAACAACTGATAAAATGGATATTAACACAACAGAAGAAAAGGAAATGCAAATATTATAAAAAAATTTAATAAAAATTTGGAAAAGCGGCCGATTTATCTTTATCTTTGCAGTGAAGTTGTAGGTTAGTAGTTTTTAGGTTAGTAGGAGAGAAAAGCGGTAGAGGAGATCATTCTCCCTGCTGTCTTTTCTTTTTATTTTTTTGCAGCCGGTTCCATTTTCATACCGCACGACGCCACGCAACCAGCTCAAATACGGTCGTCCGCCACGCGAACGCCTCCGCCCGCGGCAAAACGCCCCCTTATGTAAAAAAAGATTATTTTTCGCCGGCCGACGCGCCGACTTTGTAGAGGTTTTTACGCCGGATACTAAGGCTGACCCAGTCGTTGAAATTGAAATAGCGGATAATCCACTTCGGATAAGGATTCCAGGCGACTTTCTCCACCGGCAGCGCAGTGTGCTCGGGCAGGCGCTCGTCGCCGGACAAGATAAACACGTCGGGGCAGGTTCTGCGCAATCGCCGGGCCTCGCGTTCCAGTTCCGATATGGAACCGGCCAAGCGAAGCTCCATATTGCGCGGCATGTAAAAACGGGCAGTGACCACGCGGGGGCCGATCATGAATTCGCCGTAGCTGTAACCTAAGTGGGTTCATCCTTCGTTCAGCACGCACACCCGCTCTTTGCCGCGGCAGTAGTCGTCCATCATCCGGTAGAAAAAGATATCCGTATTTTTGATCGGAATGACATTATAAACGATCAGCGCGAAGTTCAGAACGACGGCGAGCACGCCGACTAACCGGACGATCGGTTTCGCAGCAACCGCTGCGGCAGGTCGCGCGCCAGCAAAACGGCGAAAAAGGGAATAAACGGCAGCACGGGGAACAAAAAGCGGAGCTCCTGTGGCCGACCAACTGGTGCGCCAGCAGGAAAGGCACCATCGTCCAGGTGATGACGTGTTTGGGATTCCGAACGAAAACCAGCACGTCGCCGCAAGAATCGCCAGGCCGTAAACGACGAATCCCTTGCTGACCGTATCGCTCAGGTAGAAATACCACGGTTTGATGCCGAACTTATCGATGTGGGAATTCAGGATATTTTCTCTCAGGTAATTGACCGGCGAGCAGGTCCAGGTCCCGTACAGCCAGTAATCGACCAGCACGCCGACGCCCAGCATCGCGGCTCCTCCCAAAGCCAGGCCGGCGAGCAGTCGCCAGCGCCGGGCGAACACCAGCAGCCAGAGCCCGAATCCGAACAACGCGAATCCCACTTGGTAGCGCGAAATAAAGGCCGCGCCCGCCAACAATCCCATCCCTGCGCCCCCACGAAAGGGCGCTTCCGCCCCGCTGCCCGTATGACAAATAGACCGAGACCAGCAACAACAGCAGATTCCCCGAGAACGTTTCGGAACTGAACCGCACATGGAGATACACCATGAACCACAGGAAAAACTCAGCAACAACAGCCACTTCTCCTCGCTCGGTCGGATAGCGTCCCGCGAACGACGCGGTAAATGCGAGTACGGACACGATGGACAGCGCCCCGCTCAATACGTGCAGCAGCGAGAACAACAGGTACGGAGAATAGATTCCTCCGGCATCCAACAGCCATCCGAGTCCGTAGGCGATCATCGGTTTGCAGTCCGGGGCGCATCATTAGGATGTATTCCCACGGCAGTTCGGCCGGAACGGGCGTTCCGAAAAAGCTTCATGTGCGCGTGTTCGAGAATCTGGAAATGCTCGTCCGGATGATATACCTCGTTGCTGAAAAACGCGAACAGAAGCGTAAACAGACACCCCGTCAGAATGATGTATTTCGGTGTGATTCCCCGGAAAGAAGCCATATCCTCTGAAAATAAGCAAATGCGCCGTACCATAAAGGTTGCAAAGTAAATCAAAAATCCTCAAAAGGCCTTTTTATCCATTAATTAATGCTTAAATTTGCACCGTTTTATTCAAAAAGTCCCGAGTCTAACTAACTACGATAATTTATAATGACCAAACAAATCAAATTCATTCCGGCCGCCGAAGCGGTGAAAGTGATCAAAACCGGCGATCACATTCACCTGAGCAGTGTGGCCAGCGCGCCGCAGTGCCTGATCAACGCCATGTGCGACCGCGGACGCAACAAAGAATTCGAACACGTGCACGTGCACCATCTGCACACCGAAGGGCCCGCTCCCTACGCGGCTCCGGAGTTCGAAGGCATTTTCCAGCTCGACTCGTTTTCGTAGGCGGCAACGTCCGCAAGGTGACCCAATCGGGCTACGCCGACTACATCCCGGTATTCCTCAGCGAAACCCAGAAACTGTACCGCAGCGGCACGTTGCCGTGCGACGTGGCGATGATTCAGGTATCGCCCCGGACGCGCACGGCTACGTATCGCTGGGCACTTCGGTCGACGCCACGCTGGCCGCCGTCGAGTGCGCCCGTACGGTGATCGCCGTCATCAATAAACACGTTCCGCGCTCGTTCGGGACGCGTTCACGTTGACGACATCGACCTGTTCGTACAGGACGACAAGCCGCTCGAAGAGGCTCACTTCTCGACCCCCGAACGAGACCGAACGGCGATCGGCAAGCACTGCGCCGCGCTGATCGAGGACGGCGCCTGCCTGCAAATGGAGCATCGGCGCGATCCCGAACGCCGTGCTCGCCCAACTGACCGGGCACAAAGACCTCGGTATCCACACCGAGATGTTCGCCGACGGCGTGCTGCCGCTGGTCGAAAGCGGCGTGATCAACGGACGCAACAAAGCCATCGACAAAGGCAAGATGGTCTCCACGTTCCTGATGGGTTCGCAGAAAGTATACGACTTTATAGACAACAACCCGGGCGTCGCCATGATGGACGTCGGCTATACGAACGACCCGTTCGTCATCGCCAAGAATCGAAGGTGACGGCGATCAACTCGGCCCTGCAGGTCGATCTGACCGGCCAGATCTGCGCCGATTCGCTCGGCACGAAATTCTACTCCGGCGGCGGCCAGATCGACTTCATTTACGGCGCATCGCGTTCGGAGGGGGTAAAAGGCGATCCTCGCGATGCCTTCGGTAACGAACAAGGGAATCAGCAAGATCGCCCCGGAACTGACCCTCGGCGCCCGGCGTGGTGACCACCCGCTCGCACGTGCATTGGTTCGTCACCGAAAACGGCGCCGTCAATCTGTACGGGAAATCGCTGCAGGAGCGTGCGCGGCTGATTATCAGCGCGTCGCGCATCCGGATCACCGCAAGCGCTCGACCGCGCGGCTTTCGACCGCTACGGAGCGCACCACCATTACATCAAAGCTACGACGAAAATCTGATCGTTCCCCGTTTCGATCCGCAAAAAACAGCGGAGGCTTTTATAAGCCTCCGCTGTTTTTATATCGGCGTCCGCATCGGTACGTTCCGGCACGCCCCCGGTCAAATATCTTCGGGAACCAGTTTCCCGTCCGGCCCCTTTTCATCGGCGGCGCGGGATCGGTAGATTCCGGCAGTTTGTCGTTCGCGACGATCGTACCCGAATACTGCATCAGGTTCGGTTCGAAACCATATCCAGTATGGCCTGTCCGGTCTGGTCGTAAATCGTAAAGACGAACGTATAGGCCGTCCCGGTATTATCCGTAGCCGCGAACGACACTTTCCATCCGGAGTCGTTGCGCTGCGTCCGGAAGCCGGTCATCTTGTCGGTGTCGAAATTGACGACCGCATTATAGGTCATTGCCCTGCCGATCACCACCGGAATATGCACCTGCAAACGGTTTTTGAAAATCCCGATGTAATAATAAAAGTCGTTGATGATCTGCGAGCCGCCCCGCGGCCCCCACTCCATGCTCACCGGCAGAAACTGGAAATCTCGGACGCCACCATCGAATCCAGTCGCTCCATGAAACGCTGCTGGCGCAACTGGCGTTCGGCGGCGCTGCGCTGGCGCCGGTCGGGCTGTTGCGCGGCGGCCGTCAGCGCGGCGGCGAGCATCGTAAAAAGCAACCATTTTTTCATGACGTCTTTTCGCCGAAGTTTAATAGATCTGCTGGATCGAACCGTAGTAGGTCACCGTCGGATAGAGGGTCGAAGCGATGTTCAGCACGGCCTCGCGGGTGATCGAGTAGATTTTGAACGTAAACGTATAGGTATTGTCCGAATAGAGATTCGACGAGAAAGAAATCGTCCACCCGTCCTCGTTCTGAACGGCGGTATACTTCTGGATGTCGAACGTAATGTAGTTCATGATCGTCAAATGATAAGGAGCGACCACGCCTACGATGTACGGGATATCGATGTCCACGTAGTCCTTTGTACATCGCCAACGAATACATGATCGAATAGATCTGGTGCATGTTCCCGGCCGGTTCCTGCTGGAAGCTGGTCGGCATGAACTTGTAGTAACGGTTCAGGACGATCGAATCCATCTGTTTGATCTCGGTCTGATGACGCGCATCGCGCATTTGTACTCGTTCCTGGTGACGACTTTCCATCTGTTCCCGGGTCATTCCCCGTTTGGGCCGAGGCCGACGTCGCCAACAACGCAGCGGCCAGAATTAAATAAACGTACTTCATAACATTAATAGATTAAAAAGTGACACGAATTTTGATAAATTTGCTTACCGTAGCAATTTCGGAAAGGCTCATGCCATCCCCGCAATGATACTTTCTCCGTGTAAAATCAAATTCCCTGCCTAAATATTGGAAAGCGAATAAATTAGACCGTTTAGACTACAAATATCCCGAAGTGTACGACCGAATCGCCGTTTAATCCCTATATTTGTTAGTCTCAATCCGTTTGAGGGTTTATCCGAATTTAACAGAACTTCTTATGAAAACACTCGCTTGTTACTTACCTTCCTGATGGCTGTCGGCTGCTGGTCGGCCGGAGCGTCGCTGCCGTCGACACAGCCCGGCGAACGGCAGCTCACCGGCACCTGGAGCGCCCAATGGATCTGTGACGGAGGATCTTCTCCGTACGATTACGGCGTCTACCGCTTCGCAAACGTCTCGACCTGCCGAAAAACCGGGCGGTTCGTTATCAACATCTCGGCCGATAACCGCTACCGGCTGCTGGTCAACGGACAAGAAGCGTGCTGGGGCCCGGCGCGCGGCGATCTGAACCGCTGGTACTACGAAACGGTCGACATCGCTCCGCTGCTGCGACCGGGCCAAAACGTGCTGGCCGTCACGGTATGGAACCTGGGAACCCGTAGCCCGGAGCGCAGATCAGCCGGCAGACCGGTCTGATCGTACAGGGCAATTCGTCCGTCGAAGACGATGTCAACACCGACGGTAGCTGGCTCGTCCTGCGAGACGAATCCTTCTCGCCGCTGTTCAACTGTCCGGAAGCCGGCTACATCGGCGGCCACGACCGTATCGACGGCACGAAATACCCGGGATGGGAAACCGTCGGCTTCGACGATTCGAAATGGTATGCGGCCACCGGCTTTTCGCCCGGTAAAACCTACGGCGCGCCCGGTTACGGCGAAAAAGCGACTGATTCTGACCCCGCGCGACATCCCGATGATGGAACTGACCGAACAACGCCTGACCGCCGTGCGCCGGCAACAGGGACTCGCATCGCTGCCGACGTTCATCGACGGCCGGTCGCCGCTGAAAATCCCGGCCCGCACGAAATGCACCGTGCTGCTCGACCAGGATTCCCTGACCACCGCCTACCCGGAACTGAAAGTATCCGGAGGCAAAGGCAGCAAAATCAAACTGACCTATTCCGGAAGCGCTGTTCGACGAACGGGGCAGCGAAACCGCAACGAAATCGACGGCCGCGAGTGCCGCGGATTCGCGGACGAGTTCCTGCCCGACGGAGCCGACGGACGGTTGTTCCGCCGCGTGGTTCAAAACCTATCGTTATATCCAACTCGACATCGAAACCGGAGCGGCCGCTCGTCGTCGAAGATCTGTACGGCATCTACACGGGCTATCCGTTCGAAGTGCGGCTCTTTCCGAATCGGACGATCCTGCATTGGAGAAAATCTGGGAAACGGGCTGGCGCACCGCCCGACTCTGCGCCCACGAGACCTATTTCGACTGCCCCTCATTACGAACAATTGCAGTATGCCGGCGACACGCGGATCCAGGCGCTGATCTCGCTGTACGTCTCCGGCGACGACCGAAGCTGGTGCGCAAGGCGATCCGGATGTACGACCTTTCGCGCTCGTACGAGGGAATCACCTGCAGCCGTTACCCCGAGCCACATTCCGCAGTACATTCCGCCTTTTTCGCTCTACTGGATCGGCATGATCCACGACTATTGGATGCACCGCAGCGACGACGCTTTCGTGCGAAGCTTCCTACCCGGCTTCCGCACCGTGCTGTCGTGGTTCACCGAAAAGATCGATCCGCACACGGGCCTGCTGAAGAACGGTCTTCCGCACTGGAACTTCACCGACTGGGCCACCTCGTGGGAACGGGGGTATCGCGCCCGAAAGCGACTCGTCCGGTTCGGCGATCACCACGCTGCAACTGGCCGCCGCGCTGGACGACGCAGCCGACCTGATGCGCCGCTACGACCGGCCCGCTGAAGCGAAGAGTATGCGGCGATCTCCGCCGGACTGAAGAAAAACGTTTACGAAAAGTGCTGGGACGCATCGAAAGGATTGCTGCGGGATTATATCGGCAGTCCGACTTACAGCCAGCACGTCAACATCATGGGCATCCTGACCGACGCCATTCCGCACAAAGACCAGCGCGCCGTATTCGAACGGATCGACAGCGATCCGTCGCTCACGCAAACCACGTTCTATTACAAATTCTATTTGATCCGCGCACTGAAAAAGGTCGGTCTGGCAGACCGTTATACCGAAATGCTCGGGCCGTGGCAGCAGATGATCGACATCGGCCTCACCACCTTCGCCGAGACCCCCGAACCAACCCGTTCGGACTGCCATGCCTGGAGTTCGAGCCCGAATTACGACCTGCTGGCAACGGTCTGCGGCGTAGAACCCGCTTCGCCGGGATTCGCTACGGTGCGGATCGCCCCGCATCCGGGACGCCTGAAACAAATCAAAGGCGTCGTACCGCATCCGCAGGGCGACATCACGGTCGAACTGCAACGCGACGGGGATATATTATCCGGACAAGTCGCTCTGCCGGGGCAATTGACCGGCGATTTCGTCTGGAACGGCAAAACCGTCAAACTGCATCCGGGCGTCAATCCGATCCGGTTCTAACGACAAACGATATCTGCCGAAAACAACGCAAGGAGCGGAAAATTTTCCGCTCCCTGCCTTTTATCACCTTCGAAAACAATCAGTGCTGTCCGCGCGATACGAGGTAACGGATCAGAAACCCCGGCCGGTCGGTCTGGATGATCCGCGCGTTCAGCGAATCGATCAGGTAACCGTACACCCGGTCGGGATCATCGACCGCCCGGTCGTCATAACGGCTGCCGGACATCCCGTTCCACATCGTATTGTACCAGATCAACGATTTCCCGGCCAACTGATTTTTGACCCTGAGCGGCGTCTGGCAGGTATCGCTTTTATACAACAACTCATAAGCTACCGGACGGATTTTCTCCTGAAAATCGGCAATCGCTTCCTCCGCACCCTCTTTGTTCAAATTGACGATCGGCATGTAAAAAACCCTGTCGAGGTAACGCCCGAAACTTTCGAGCACCTGATCGGCCGCCTGATCCCCTTTCATAATAATCTGGCGGGTGGTGCCGGCCTTTTCGGCCAGCGCGTAAACATCGTCGAAGATCCAGTACCCTTTGTCGATATTGAGCATGATCCGGTCTTTGCTTATCTCGAAAACTTCATCGAGCGTCGGAACCCGCAGATCGGTCAGCGTACTGTCGGCGGCTTTCAGATAACAGTTCCGGATCGAATCGAGCGTCAGTTCCGAAACCTTGCCGCTGCCGTTGGTCGTCCGGTCGATCGTCGCGTCGTGCATCCAGGACCAGACGGCCGTCGGCAGTCTTGCGGACATCGATTTCGACTACATCCACCTGCATATCGATCGCATTTTGAACGGCCTGAAGCGAATTTTCGACGCTGTGCCTCCAATCGCCCCGATGGGCCACCACGATTACCGACCGAGTATCCGGATCTTCCAATCTCGAAACGATGCTGTCCACCGGGTCGGTACGGCACTTTCCCCACTCCTGGCGCACGAAAAGCCCAAGATGCAGATAAGAAAAATTCCCAAAAAGTTTTTTCATAGTTTTATCCGTTTACGCCGATCAATGCTGCAGTGCGTCGGCCTTTTCCTTCATGCGCTGAGCGCGTTTGTAGCTGTCGGATGCGTCGCAAACGCCTTCACGATCGCCGAAGCGTTGTTGCGGTTCGTCTTCGACATATCGGCCAGTTTATCGAGCGCATGGTACATCGCATACGGATCGACATTATTTTTCAGGCAGAACTCGAATCCGTACTCGTCGGCGTCGTATTCCTGCTTCTGCGAATACTGGGCCTGCGCCAGCGAGTTCGCCAACTCGGCCAATTGCGATTCGGACAGTCTGGCGGCGACGCCGCTGACCGAACCGGCCGCATTCTGGGCCGCCGAACGCAGGTAAGCGTTTTTCAGCGCATCTTTCGTATCGGTGCGGGCCACGTGACCGATTTCGTGACCGATGATCGCCATCAGTTCGCTGTCGGACATCGTATCCATCAGCGCGCTATACACCCGCACGCTGCCGTCGCCGCAGGCAAACGCATTGACGTCCTTGGTCAGGTAGACCTTGAAATTCAGCTTCAGGCCGTCGACGGAGATGTTCTCGGTCAACCGCTGCAACCGCCGGTGGTAATCCGACGTATCGACCTGATTCTCCTGATCCATCTTCTCAACCGCGCTCTTACTCATCTCGGCGATGTCCGCATCGGTCAGCGTAACGGCGCTGATCAGATTGCCGCCCGCCTTGAGCAGCTTGCCCACCTTGAGCTGCGCCGAAGCCCCCGTACCGAAGAGCGTCAGCAGCAATACAAAAACAAGATTCCTTTTCATAATATCGTTGTATTTATCCTGCGCAAATGTAGAACTTTATATAGAAAAACGGACGTTCCGTTTCATAAAAAAAAATACCGGCGGCCCAAATTTGCAACGAGCACGCATTAAAAGGGTATTTTTCGACGAAATGGCATGTGCCAGCCGACAATCGAAACCTCTATGGCAGTCGGCAGCGGCCAAACCGCCCGTTTTGCCGCTTGGCATAAAGATTGATAAATCAAGTTCGAAAACAAAAAAATTCAGCATAAAACAACTAAACGAGATAACGACTATGGGAAAGATTATCGGTATTGATTTGGGTACTACGAACTCCTGCGTTGCCGTGATGGAGGGTAACGAGACCCGTGGTGATCCCCAACAGCGAGGGACGCCGCACGACACCTTCGATCGTAGCGTTCGTGGACAACAACGAACGGAAAGTGGGCGACCCCGCCAAACGGCAGGCGATCACCAACCCACAGCGTACGATCACGTCGATCAAGCGTTTCATGGGCGAGACTTACGATCAGGTCGGCAAAGACATTGAACGGGCGGCTTACAAAGTGGTCAAAGGCGACAACAACACCCCGCGCATCGATATCGACGGCAGACTCTATACCCCGCAGGAAATCTCCGCGATCGTCCTGCAGAAAATGAAAAGACCGCCGAGGATTACCTCGGCACCGAAGTATCCGAAGCCGTCATCACTGTTCCGGCCTACTTCTCCGACTCGCAACGCCAGGCTACCAAGGAAGCGGGCGAAATCGCCGGTCTGAAAGTGCGCCGTATCATCAACGAACCGACGGCCGCAGCGCTGGCCTACGGCCTGATAAGGCGAACAAGGATATGAAGATCGCCGTGTATGACCTCGGAGGCGGCACGTTCGATATTTCGATTCTGGAACTGGGCGACGGCGTGATTCCGAAGTGAAATCGACCAACGGCGACACGCACCTCGGGAGGCGACGACTTCGACCACGTGATTATCGACTGGATGGCCGACGAGTTCAAAAAACAGCATAACATCGACCTGCGCAAAGATCCGATGGCCCTGCAGCGTCTGAAGGAGGCCGCCGAGAAGGCGAAGATCGAACTGTCGAGCTCGACCTCGACCGAGATCAACCTGCCGTACATCATGCGGGTGGACGGCATTCCGCAGCACCTGGTAATGACCCTGACGCGCGCCAAATTCGAACAACTGGCCGACAGATTGATCCGCGCGACGATCGAGCCGTGCAAAAAGCGATGGCCGACGCCGGACTGAGCAACAGTCAGATCGACGAAGTGATCCTGGTAGGCGGTTCGACCCGTATCCCGGCGATCCAGAAAGTGGTCGAAGAGTTCTTCGGTAAAACGCCGTCCAAAAGGCGTCAACCGGACGAAGTGGTCGCTATCGGCGCCGCCATCCAGGGGTGGCGTGCTGACCGGCGAAGTGAAAGACGTGCTGCTGCTCGACGTGACCCCGCTGTCGCTGGGAATCGAAACGCTCGGCGGCGTATTCACCCGCCTGATCGACGCGAACACCACGATCCCGACGCGCAAGAGCGAAGTCTTCTCGACCGCAGCCGACAACCAGCCGTCGGTGGAGATCCACGTGTTGCAAGGCGAACGCCAGATGGCCCGCGACAACAAGACGATCGGACGGTTCCACCTGGACGGCATTCCGGCCGCACCGCGCGGAGTACCCCCAGATCGAGGTGACGTTCGACATCGACGCGAACGGCATTCTGAACGTATCGGCCAAAGACAAAGGCACCGGCAAGGAACAGAAGATCCGGATCGAAGCGTCGTCCGGCCTGACCGAACAGGAGATCCAGAAGATGCGCGACGAGGCGAAAGCCAACGAGGAGAAAGATAAGGCCGAACGCGAACGCGTAGACAAGGTCAACGCCGCCGACAGCATGATTTTCTCGACCGAAAAGCAGCTCAAGGAGTACGGCGACAAGATCCCGGCTGACAAGAAGGGCGCCATCGAAGCCGCCCTCGGCAAGTTGAAAGACGCGCACAAATCGCAGGACATTGCCGCCATTGACTCGGCGACGACCGAACTGAACAACGCATGGCAGAGCCGCTTCGCAGGACATCTACAACGCACAGCAGGCCGCCGGAGCATCGCAGGCGAACCCGGGCGCCGACGCAGGCGCGGATGCGGGCGCAGGCTCCGCTTCCGGGCAGCGCGGGCGCCGGAGCCGGACAAACCTCGAACGACAACGTGACCGACGTGGATTTCTGAAGAAGTGAAGTAAGGTCAAACAATCATCAATAACGAAGTGGAGCGTATCTCAACGAGTTACGCTCCACTTTTTTTTATTCGGATTAACCGTGGGGATTTATTTTGACGTGATTTATCTACCTGATTCATGAATTGATGTTAAAGTGATAAAAAAAGATGAAACATTCCGCAGTAAAAAACATGCTTTGAAAAAGGAAGCAAGACGACAAGCCATTGTTAATGGAGCCGAGGGGGCGTCAGTTCTTATCGGTGATTCAGGTTTACAACAAATACAATATTTCCAAGCCCACGTTATATAGATGGATTAGGCAGGGGAAGATCAGGTGCGTAATCTCGAGAGAGAATGACACTGATAGATGTCACGTAAATAAAGGCTCCTTGGGATATTCTGTAAGAGCCCATTTGAAGAAGAAATGCCCCAAACTCATTTATGACTTCAAAAACTTTCTGTTGACAGCTCCGCAAGGAGGCGATAAAAAGGGGTAACGTAGTCTCAAAATTCGGCGGCAACACATTTTGAACTACATCCCAAAAAGTTTTGTGTCTAACTTTTGGGATGTAGTTTCTTTATGAAATGTATATTTGAGGATAGACTTAAACAGTCACTCTTCACATCCTCCACCCAGTGCCTGATAGAGACTGATAAGCCCCTGTATCTCAGTGATGCGGTTGGCTACTTGTGTCAGTTGGGCGCTCAGGCTTTGCTGTGCCGTCAGGTACCTCCAGATAGGTCGTATTGCCGTGTACTGCATGGTAAGGGAAGTGCTCTTATATGCTGTCTGCAAGGATTCCACCTGTTTTCGTACAGTGCCGACTTGTCACGCGCCGTCTGATATTGTGTCAAGGCGTTGTTCACCTCGGTTCCGGCTTGCCAAAAAGTGCCTGCTGGAAACTGAGCTGAGCTTCTTCCTGCTGGGCCTTGGCTGGCTATTTTCAACTGTTCGGTAAGTTGCCCTCGTGCAAAGAGCGGTTGTGGGAGCGAACCTACCGCCGAGGCGAGGAACTTTCCGGGATTGACAATCGTACTCCCTGCCGAATTTGCCCCCCGCGCTTCCGCTCAGTGTTATGGATGGATAAAAAGCGGAACGCGCCTGGTTTGCGGCATAAAATGCCTGTTCCAAGGAGCGTTTCGCAGCCCGACATCCGGACGGTTTGACAACAGTTGGACTGGAATGCCGGTAGAAAAGCTTGTAGGTATATTTAAGGTGTCTAACTTGCCACGTTCTATGGTATGAGGTGGAAGCCAACAACAACGACATACTGTTTTTCGACTTGATTGATTTGTTCTTTCAGGTCAAGTACGGAGGCGCACGCTGTAATAAGCGGCTTCCATCTGCGACACGGCAGAGTTATCCGCTCTTCCGGCGTTCATCAGGGCGCGGGTGGCATCAGCCGATTCCTTCCACGATATTTTCGTCTGCTCTGATATTTCGAGCTGGGCGTCGAGCATCAGCAACGTAATATGTATTGGCGATTCCGGCTATTACCTGCGTGCGTACGGCTTTGTCTGTAATCCTGGCTCTGTGCATACAATGCTTGCGACTGTCGCTTGGCGTTACGTAACTTACCGAAAATATCTATCTCCCAACTGGCGGTAACAGGCACCGAGTAGGTTTTTGGCAGCCTTGCCGCCGTCGAAGCTGCTTTATTGTCCCTTGCGGGGAGAGATACAGAGAGGGAGATATGCCAATCTTCGCTGACAATCTCCAGATTGACCTGTGAGATGACTTTCTGCGCATAGAGTTCCTTGCTGCTGTTGAAGTTCAGTTCTGCTGTTTTCAGGTTCGCTCTGGCTGCCGCCACGTCCGCCGTTGCTGTCCGCAGGGCCGCTTTATAGGGCACTGGTCGATGATGAAGAGAACTTGTCCCGGCGCACTTTCTCGCCTTCGCTTACGCACAGACGTTCGATAGTGCCTGATACTTGACGCCATCAGCATTGCACAACCGGTCAAGCTGATTAATTTTAGCCATTTTTTGTCCATTTTCTGATTTTTTGTGCGAAATTATCAAATGTACAGTAGACAACAGTGTTCCGAAATGCTTATGTTGTGTTCTGTATATTCGAATAAGCCAGCGAATAAGAATAATAATCAGTCAGGAACGACGAGACAGTTATTCATCAAGAGTTTGCATTATTATATCTGATAAGTTTGACTGATCCGAGAAAAAGGACTATCGGTAGAAAAACAACCTTTTTACATATTTCACATGGTTTTAAAACAAGGTTGCCATAGGCAAGAGGCGTTCTCGTATGTCTATTCCGCTTTTTGCTCAGTTCTTTGTTCATGTCACGGCTGCCCGTCATGGAAAAGGAAACCTTTCCGCCGCCATAAGGCATGATGAAACGAATATGGGGATATTCGTGGTATCCTGTTGAATGTCAAATCGCAGATGGTTTTGGTAACATCTGCGATCATCCCGTAATCGGTAAGGGGAAATTTTTCCGTCCGGTCGAAAAGTTGAAGCGTACGCGGTTCCGGAGGCAGACATAAAAAATCCCCGGCTGCAAAGCCGGGGATTTTTCCGTTTCGCCGGGCGATTACATCATTCCGCCCATATTCTCCACCGGTGCACGCTGCCGGAGCTTCGCTCTTTTTTTGTTGACCAGTACGCATTCGGTCAGTCAGGAACATGGCTGCGATCGGTAAGCTTTGCATTTTCCAGCGACGCGGGCCACTTTCGTCTGGGTCGATGATACCTCGGCCTTGAACATCTTCGTATTTGTCGGCGCGGGCGTTGTAGCCGTAAGCTCCCTTTGCCTTCTTTGACGTTGGCGACCACTAACCGAGCCTTCGCCGCCGGCGTTGCTACAATCTGGCGCAGCGGTTCTTCGATCGCGCGTTTCACGATCTGGATACCGGTCGTTTCCTGTCGTCGTTGTCGCCCTTCATCTTTCGAGAGCTGCTACGCGCGGATGGTAGGCTCACGCCGCCGCCCGATGATGTCTTCTACGGCGGCGCGTTGGGTGGCCAGCGCATCGTCCACGCGGTCTTTCTTTTTTTTCATTTCCACCCGCTGGCAGCGCCGACATAGTACGGCCACGCCGCCGGCCAGTTTGGCCAGACGCTCGGCGAGTTTTTCCTTATCGTAATCCGAAGTCGAGATTTGACCTGCTTGCGGATCTGTGA
>VOFG01003254.1_pt1 | contig 29726 bp, 49 predicted proteins | sample 5384171 | NCBI WGS metagenome assembly VOFG01 (sample SAMN12384726, study PRJNA508395) | human gut metagenome | isolation source: healthy gut F | host: Homo sapiens
GCTGTGCTGTCGGAATGCTTTGCCTTCAACATTCCGCAGCGGTGGAGCATCGCACATCTGTATCAGGCGATTTTAAAGGGCGAGGAGCATGTGGAAAAAAATCGACTATTTAAGCACCCTCGCCGGTTACATCCACTGGAAGCTGACTGGACAGCGCGTTGTCGGAATCGGAGAGGCATCCGGGATGTTCCCCATTGACTCTGGAACCGACGATTATGATGCAGAAAATGATGCAGAAATTTGATGCGCTCGTGGCGGACAAAGGATTTTCCCTGGAAGCTGCGGGAAATATTACCGAAGGTGCTGCGTGCCGGGGAAATGGCAGGCACGCTGACGAAAGAGGGCGCAAGGCTTCTGGATCGTTCCGGTGTCTGCAGCCGGGGGTTCCCTGTGTCCGCCGGAGGGAGACGCCGGAACCGGAATGACCGCGACAAAGAGCGTGGAAAAAGCGCACCGGCAATGTGTCCGCAGGGACGAGCGTGTTTGCGATGATTGTTCTGGAAAAGCCGCTTTCTGCCATGCACCGGGAAATTGATATGGTGACAACGCCTGCGGGTGATCCCGTTGCGATGGTGCATTGTAACAACTGCACGTCAGATCTGAACGCATGGGTCGGGCTGTTTGCGGAGTTTGCAGAGTGTTTTAACATTAAAGCAGATAAAAATACACTTTTTCCACACTTTATCAAAAGGCGATGGAGGGCGATAGGATTGCGGCGGCATGATCGCCTGCAATTATTATTCCGGGGAACCGGTGACCGGTCTGGAAGAGGGCCGTCCGATGTTTTTGCGCAGACCGGACAGTCATTTGGGACTTGCGAACTTTATGCGGTCGCATTTATATGCGTCACTGGTGACGTTAAAGATCGGTCTGGGCATTTTATTAAAAGAAGAGGACGTGAAAATCGATTCCATCACCGGACACGGCGGACTGTTTAAAACAAAGGGCGTCGGACAGAGTATTCTGGCGGCAGCCATGAACGCGCCGATTTCCGTGATGGAGACGGCGGGAGAGGGCGCGCCTGGGGCATGGCGCTTCTGTCGGCATACATGCTTTCAAAAAAGACGGACAGAGCCTTGGGGATTATCTGGACAGCCGGGTATTTGCTGAGAGAAAGTCAGAGACCATGGAGTCCGGATCCGGCGGATGTCGCAGGCTTTGAGACGTATACGAAGCAGTATCAGGCATGCCTTGCAGCGGAAAAAAAGCTGCGGTACAGGCGTTCTGAAAAGATACAGGTGCAATACTGCAATTGCAGATGCTGCAAAATAGCGGCAGAAAACAGGGAGAAAACGATGCTGGAAGAACTCAAAAAGCAGTATATGAAGCGAACATGGATTTGCCGCGGTATGGTCTGGTGACCTTTACCTGGGGCAACGTCAGCGGAATCGACAGAGAAAGCGGGCTGTTTGTCATTAAGCCAAGCGGCGTGGAGTATGATCAGCTGACCCCGGAGGATATGGTTGTGATGGATCTGGACGGTAATAAAATAGAAGGAAGCTATCGTCCGTCCTCGGATACGGCAACGCATCTGGAGCTGTACCGGGCGTTCCCGAAGATCGGCGGAATCGTACATACCCATTCCTCCTATGCGACCAGCTGGGCCCAGGCAGGACGTGGGATTCCATGCTATGGAACGACGCATGCGGATTACATGTATGGGAAAATTCCGTGCGTGCGCTGTCTGACCCCGAAGGAGATTGCAGAAGCCTATGAGCAGAATACCGGCAGGCTGATCGTGGAGGAATTTGTCCGGATGGGAAAAGATCCGATGGCAGTTCCGGCAGTTCTGTGCAAAAACCACTACCTTTACCTGGGGAAAGGATGCCAGAGAAGCGGTACACAATGCGGTCGTGCTGGAAGAGGTTGCAAAAATGGCATACCGGACAGAATCGATCAATCCGCAGGTAAAGCCGACCCCAGGAGCTTCAGGATAAGCATTATTACAGAAAACACGGCGCAAACGCCTATTATGGTCAGGAGAAACACTAGAGCAGGAGAGATCATACATCGTAGCTGGATAAACTTGGAAAAAGGGGGGAAAACGGATGCTACATATCAGAAATTTGGAAGAGGGCGTGGAGCTGTTCAAGGTGCTTGGCTCGGATATCCGGGTGAACATCATTTTACTGCTGTTAAAAAGAAAAAGAAATGAATATGAATGAGATCGCAGCCAGGCTGCAGATCACCAACGGCGCGCTGACCAGCCATATCCGAAAGCTGGAGGAGGCCGGGCTGATCCGTGTGACCCAGGACAGTGTCGGACATGGAAACCAGAAGGTGTGCAGCGTTTTGGAAACCCGAATCCTGGTGGAGATCGGGACGCAGGAGGAGACAGGCGAAGGCAGTATTTTCCGGGCGGAAATTCCGGTGGGGCAGTATTCGGACTATCAGGTATTTCCCACCTGCGGCATTTCCACGACGAAAAAGATGATCGGTGAAGTGGACGATCCCCGCTATTTTGCCCATCCGGATCGTACGGAAGCTGGAATTTTATGGCTTTCGAAAGGCTATGTGGAATATCTGGTCCCGAATATCCTTCCGGCAGGACAAAAGATAGACGAGCTTACCTTCACCATGGAGATTTCCAGTGAGGCACTTACCGGGCTTTAATAACGACTGGCCCTCTGATATTACCTTTTTATTAAATGACACGCCGGTTGGAGTGTGGACATCTCCGGGAGACTTTGGGGACAGGCACGGGCTGTTTACACCCAACTGGTGGTTTTCCGGATGGAATCAGTACGGACTGTTAAAAATGCTTGTTATCGATCAGAACAGGGACGTATATTGATGGAAAGAAAATTTCAGACGTTTCCACAACTCAGCTGCAGCTCGATTATAAAAAGCCAGATCCGGTTAAAATTTGCCGTACAGGAGGACGCTGCCCATGTGGGCGGCATGACGCTCTTTGGCAGCGGCTTTGGAAATTACAGGCAGGGAATCCGTGTGCGGATGCGCTACAGCCCGATGGAAAAAGGGAATGAATGAGATTTTTAGAAGAATAGAGGTGCGGCCTCAGCTGATTTGTTCGCCTTTTTGTCAGCTGAGGCCGTTTCTTTTGTTTGCTACGCCTCTTCTCCCTGTGCCTTCTCCCCCTGCGCCAGTTTTTCCATACAGGCATCTACCGATTTACGCAGAACCTTCGCTTCGCCAAAGCCCAGGCGGAAGGATTTGCCGTCCTGCATCGTTACCTTAAACATGGAGATGGATCGGATATATCGCATGTTGAGCACCGTATTACTGGCAAGCAGGATAAAGCTGTCATATTTGCTTAGGTGCCGCAAAACGAGGCAATGGACATATCGGTGGTGTATTCTCTGCTGTCGGCAGTGTGAATGCAGACGTGACGGTTGCTTTCCGGCCATGCGTAGGAAATCTGGTCTTCCGTCAGGTAAATGGTGTCGGTCTGGTTGCGGAATTCGAGTTTTTGGGCCTTACTGTTTTTGATGGACAGCAGATGGTCAATCATTTCTGTCAGCTCTGCAACGACAATGGGCTTGTCCAGAAAAAAGAGCATTGTCTGGAAGATTTTTCGATTTGCGGTAGTCTACCTTATCGCAGCAAAAACGATGGGGACATCTGTGCCGTCGGCCCGAAGCATGTGGGAAAGCTCCACAGCGTCGCAGCCGTCTTCTGTCATATCCATAAAAATCGCATCATAGATCATAGGTGTTGTGAGGATGGACTCTTTGCTTCCAAAGGAATCTACGTATAAAACGCCGGTTGTATTCAGACGGCGGTCAGATTCCCGCCCGAGAAGGCGTTCCATTTGTTTTCGGTCCGCCATATGGTCATCACAGATTGCCAAGTGCATAATGATACCTCCTGATCTTTTGTAAATAGCATTCAAAGATGCGATTTTGCGAATGGTGCGAGTGAACTGTAAATTTTTAGCTGCGTTTTTACAGGATGCCTGTAAGCGCCGGCCTGTTATAAGAGGGAAATGGAAACAGGACCGAACAGGATGTACAAAACCGCAGCAATCTGTAGGATTAAAATAGCGGGCATTCCCCAGACGAACTGTGGATGCAGTGTCTTGTGATGGAATGTATACATCCCGGCGATGCTTCCGATGCTGCCGCCGATGATGGCGAGCAGAAACAGCGTCGATTCCGGAATGCGCCATGCCTTGCGGCGTGCGCGGTTTTTATCAATTCCCATTGCAGCAAATCCTGCAAGATTTACAATCAGCAGATAAATTGCCAAAATCAGTAAAACATCCATTCAAAAACTCCCTGTATTTTTAAAAATTAAATCACTTCGTATTTATTATAGGAGATTTGAGAAAAAAGATTGCAAGAAGCCGGGGCAAAAAAAGATGCGAGTGAAAAAAAGGGCTTCCGTGCCAAAAGCACGGAAGCCCTTTTTATGTAAATAGAAAGTTCACGGAGCGTGCATCTATTAGTTGTTGTTCTTTTCTACTTCCTGCATCTTCATTGCACGAACCTTGCTGGAAAGTCCGAACAGGTTGATGAAGCCTTCTGCATCGTGGTGGTCATACAGATCGCCGGTTGTGAAGGAAGCAAGGCTTTCATTGTAGAGAGAGTAAGGAGAAGTTGTGCCGGCTTTGATGATATTGCCCTTGTAGAGCTTGAATTTTACTTCGCCGGTCACATATTCCTGAGTCTTTTCCACGAATGCCTGAACTGCCTCGCGCAGAGGAGTGAACCATTTACCTTCGTATACAATCTGAGCCATCTTGTTGCCCATATCGATCTTTTTCTGCATAGGTATCGCGGTCGAGGATCAGCTCTTCCAGCTGCTGATGTGCCTCCATCAGGATCGTTCCGCCGGGAGTCTCATAAACGCCGCGGGATTTCATGCCGACAACACGGTTCTCAACGATATCGATGATGCCGATGCCGTGCTTTGCGCCCAGCTTGTTCAGCGTGCGGATGATGTCGGAAACCTTCATCTCTACACCGTTTACGCTCTTCGGAACGCCTTTTTTCAAAGGTCATGGTAACATATTCTGCCTCGTCGGGAGCTTCCTCGGGAGTGCAGCCTAAAACAAGCAGATGTCCGTAGTTGGGCTCGTTTGCGGGATCCTCCAGTTCCAGACCTTCATGGCTGATGTGCCAGATGTTACGGTCGCGGCTGTAGCTGGAATCTGCAGAGAAAGGAAGGTGAATGCCGTGAGCCTGGCAGTATTCGATTTCGGATTCCCGGGAATCCATGGTCCACTTATCGTTTCTCCATGCAGCAATGATCTTTAAATCAGGAGCCAGGGCTTTGATGCCGAGCTCGAAACGGATTTGGTCGTTGCCCTTGCCGGTAGCGCCGTGGCAGATTGCGGTAGCGCCCTCTTTGCGGGCAACCTCAACCAGCTTCTTCGCGATCAGCGGACGCGCCATAGAGGCCCAGCAGGTATTTGTTTTCGTAAACAGCATGTGCCTGTACGCAGGGAACAATGTATTCGTCGCACAGTTCGTCATTTACATCGAGGATATATAATTTGGAAGCACCGCAGGAGATTGCTCTTTCTTTCCAGACCGTCCAGCTCTTCTTCCTGTCCGCAGTCGATGCAGACGCAGATAACTTCGTAGTCGAAATTCTCTTTCAGCCACGGAATGATGGCTGTGGTATCCAGACCGCCGGAATACGCTAAAATAACTTTTTCTTTCATGATAATTACTCCTCCATATGCTGTGTTTGATTTTTCTTTCAAGCTGTGTCAAGATAAGGATGGAAGCATCCGTTCCCGACTGACTGAAATTACTATACACCCGGATGCGAAGGAATGCAAGTGTAAATTTATGCAAATTATAAATATTTTATTCAGAAAAAATGGAATATATTCCAAAAATGCTTGAATATTATACATGAATGCAGTATGATTATGCAATGTTAAGGAGGAAAAGAAAATGATTCAGGTTGGGATTATTGGAGCGACCGGCTATGCCGGCGGGGAGCTGGTCCGTCTTTTATACGGGCATAAAGAGGCAGAAATCAAATGGTACGGATCCAGAAGCTATGTGGATCAGAAATATGCGTCTGTTTATCAGAATATGTTTCAGATTGTAGAGGATGTTTGTAAGGGATGATAATTTAAAGCAGCTGGCAAAAGAGGTCGATGTGATCTTTACCGCGACGCCCCAGGGCTTCCTGGCAGGAGTTCTGGATGAGGAAATCCTTTCCAATACAAAGGTGATCGATCTGAGTGCGGATTTTCGGATCAAGGACGTTGCTACTTATGAAAAGTGGTATGGAATCGAACATAAATCTCCGCAGTTTATTCCGGAAGCGGTTTACGGTCTGTGTGAAAGAAACCGTGAGGCGATCAAACAGGCTCGTCTGGTAGCAAATCCGGGCTGTTATCCCACCTGCTCCATTACTTCGATCTTTCCGCTGGCAGCAGAGGGACTGATCGATATGGATACGCTGATTATTGATGCAAAGAGCGGTACCTCCGGGGCAGGGCGCAGTGCAAAGGTTGCAAACCTGTACTGTGAGGTGAATGAAAATATCAAGGCATACGGCGTTGCGAGCCATCGCCACACGCCGGAGATCGAGGAGCAGCTGTCCTATGCGGCAGGCTGTCCGGTTGTGCTGAACTTTACGCCGCATCTGGTCCGATGAACCGTGGAATTCTGGTGACGGCTTATGCTTCCTTAAAAGAAGTGAAAAAGCCGGACGGAAGCCTTGGACTGCCGGATGCTGCAATGATTCGGGCAGCCTATGACAAATATTATCAGGATGAGAAGTTTGTGCGCGTGCTGCCGGAGGTGTGTGCCCGGAAACGAAGTGGGTAGAGGGCAGCAATTTTGTAGATGTGAACGTTAAGGTCGATCCGAGGACGAAGCGTGTGATTATGATGGTGCCATGGATAATCTGGTGAAAGGCGCAGCAGGACAGGCAGTGCAGAATATGAATCTGATGTTTGGACTGGAGGAGTCCGAGGGCCTGGATCTTGTGCCGATGTTCCCGTAAGGGATGGTGGATTCCCGGCAGACTTTGACCGCCCCGGCAGCCGACTGCATTGCGTCCCCGGGATTTGCGCGCTGAAACTTTTTATGCAAAAGCGCGTCGGCTTCCCTAAGGGCGCACCTCACGTCCGAAACTTGCAGGCATGGTGGTAGGTTTTTGGCTGCTTTGGCGGTTGTGCATGCCTGCTTCGGACAGTCGGACGTTCGGTGCCGGAAGCCTGTGCGTTTTTGCAAAAGTTTCGCTTGCAAATCAAGGGGACGCAATTGCAGTCGGCAGCCGGGGCTGGCAATCAGTCTGCGCGGTGAGGCCTGGTTGCCTGCGGCAACAGCGGCCCGGTAGTGAGGGCTGAGTTTGTTGGGGCTGGTCGGCTGCGCCGACTGCGCCGACTTCGGCGGTGTGGGCTGGTCGCCGTAGGCGACTTTGCCCTGTTGGGGTAAAAAGGTCTTGATTTTCCGTGGAGTTGTTTGTAAAATTCAAGGTTAGAGAAATTTAGTGGCTTTGAGGATTGAGGTGTTTTGGATGGCTGTCGGGCAGGAGTTGGTGGTGCATCCTTTTTCGCCGGTGGTGGACGGGCATTCCAGGGTGTTGATTTTAGGAAGTCTGCCGTCGGTGAAGTCGAGGGAGAATCATTTTTTATTACGGGCATCCGCAGAACCGGTTTTGGAAGGTTTTAGCGGGGGGTGTGTCAGGCGGAGGTTCCGGTGTCGGTGGAGGAGAAAAAGGCTTTTTTGCTGGCAAATGGGATCGCTGTGTGGGATGTGATCGCTTCCTGTCGGATTGTAGGGTCTTCGGACAGCTCCATCCGGGATGTGGCAGCAAACGATGTGGCCGGGCTTTGCAGGATTCCGGGATTGAGGCGGTGTTTTGCAACGGCGCAAAGTCATGGGAGTTATATCACAGGTATTGTGAGAAGGCATGTCAGCGGGAAGCGGGGAAGCTTCCCTCCACGTCGCCGGCGAATGCGGCATGGTCGCCTGAACGGCTGATAAAAAAGCTGGGGCGAGGCGCTTTTGCCTTATGTTGGCCCTGGCAGGAAAGGATAAATAACAATGGTTACAGTGCGCAGCATGCAAATAGAGGATTATGATCAGGTATACGCCCTTTGGATGACGATTCACGGGTTTTCGATCCGGACAATCGACGATTCCAGAGAAGGGGTGGAGCGGTTTTTTGAAGCGAAATCCCGGAATCAGCGTAGTCGCGGAGATGGACGGCAGAGTGGTCGGCGCGATTTTGTGCGGGCATGACGGGCGCAGGGGCTGTCTGTATCACGTCTGTGTGCATGAGGATTACCGGATGCACGGGATCGGCAGGGCGATGGTGGTGCACTGTATGAATGCGCTGCAGCATGAGGGCATCAATAAGGTGTCCCTGATCGCGTTTACGAAAAATGATATCGGCAACGCCTTCTGGAAGCAGATCGGCTGGACGAAGCGAGAAGATTTAAACTATTACGATTTTGTTTTAAATCAGAAAAATATCGAAAATTTCAACGCATGAGCGGGTAAAAGATACTGCTTAATCTGACATAAAAAGAAAGGCAAGAGGAACATATGGAGATCATTACAGGCGGCGTAACCGCGGCAAAGGGATTTATGGCAGCCGGCGTAGAGGCCGGGATCAAGTATCAGAACAGAAAAGATATGGCAATGGTGTATTCCAAAACGCCGTGTCGCGCAGCGGGCGTGTTTACGACGAATGTAGTAAAAGCGGCTCCTGTTTTATGGGATAAGGAAGTCGTAGAGAGCGAGTGGGAAGCTCAGGCGATCGTTGTAAACTCCGGTATCGCAAATGCATGTACCGGAAAGCTCGGCTATGAATATTGCAGGGAGACGGCAGGAGCGGCAGCAGATGCGCTGGAGATTTCTCCTCAGAGCGTCCTGATTTGTTCGACCGGAGTCATCGGTATGCAGCTTCCGATGGAAAAAATGACCGAAGGTGTGCGTATGCTGGCAAAGGCGATCAAGCCCGGAGAAGAGGCAGGAACCGATGCGGCAAAGGCGATTATGACAACGGATACCCGCAACAAGCAGGTTGCAGTAAAGGTGACGATTGGTGGAAAAGAAGTAACCATCGGCGGCATGTGCAAAGGCTTCCGGCATGATTCATCCGAATATGTGCACAATGCTCGCATTTGTGACAACGGATGTGAATATCTCCAAAAAGCTTCTGCAGGAAGCACTGAGCGCTGACGTGCAGGATACCTTCAACATGGTTTCCGTAGACGGCGATACCTCGACGAACGATACGCTGCTTGTGCTGGCAAACGGTCAGGCGGGAAACCATGAAATCACGGAAAAGGGCGCGGACTACGATACGTTTGTGGAAGCGCTTCATTATGTCAATGAGACGCTGGCGAAGAAGATCGCAGGCGACGGCGAGGGCGCAACCGCGCTGTTCGAGGTAAAGGTCATTCATGCGGATAATAAGGAAGATGCAAAGACCCCTGGCAAAATCGGTCATCACCTCCAGCCTGACAAAGGCAGCCTTGTTTGGACACGATGCGAACTGGGGACGGATTCTGTGTGCGCTGGGCTATTCCGGGGCAAAATTCGATCCCGAGGCGATAGAACTGTATCTGGAAAGCAGCGCCGGAAAGATCCTGATCTTCAAGGATGGTATGGCGGCAGATTACAGCGAGGAAGAAGCGACCCGGATCCTGTCCTGCTCTGAGGTGACTGCGCTTGTGGATATGAAGATGGGCGAGGCGGAAGCGACAGCCTGGGGCTGTGACTTAACCTACGATTATGTCAAGATTAACGCGGACTACCGCAGCTGACGCGAACCGGCGTTAGAACGATAAAACAGTCTCGCAGCGCCGCAAAAGGAAACGTGCGCAGAAATGGGAGGAAAAAGTGGAAAAACCGGAACTGGAACAGATCATGAAAAAAGCGGAGGTGCTGATTGAAGCGCTCCCCTATATCCAGAAATTCAACCGGAAAATTATCGTGGTAAAATACGGCGGCAGCGCCATGAGCAATGAAGAGCTGCAGAAAAACGTCATCAAGGACGTGACGCTGTTAAAGCTGGTAGGTTTTAAGCCGATCATCGTACACGGCGGCGGCAAGGCCATCAGCAAATGGGTGGCAAAAGCCGGCAAGGAGCCTGTTTTTGTCAACGGATTGCGCGTGACGGACGCTGAAACGATGGAAATCGCGGAAATGGTGCTGGGGCGCGTCAACAAAAATCTGGTTGCCATGGTACAGGAGCTTGGCGTACCCGCAGCTGGCATCAGCGGCAAGGACGGCGGTCTTCTGCAGGTGGAAAAGAAATATTCCGATGGGAAGGATATCGGCTTTGTCGGCGATGTGACCAAAGTAAATCCCAAGATTTTATATGATCTGATCGACCGCGATTACCTTCCGATCGTAGCTCCGGTGGGCATGGATGAAAATTGCGAGACCTATAATATCAATGCAGACGACGCAGCGTGCGCGATCGCAAGGGCGGTCGGCGCGGACAAGCTCGTGTTCCTGACGGATGTGGAAGGTCTGTACAAAGACTTTTCTGATAAATCCTCTTTCATCTCCCGCATTACAGCAAGCGACGCGGAAGCGCTTGTCAGCAGCGGCGAGATCGGCGGCGGCATGCTGCCGAAGTTAAACAACTGTACGGCGGCGGTTAAAGGCGGCGTCAACCGGGTACATATCCTGGACGGCAGAATCCCCCACTGTCTGCTTTTGGAAATTTTTACAGATCATGGGATCGGAACGGCGATTGTCGGAGACGATGAGTAGGTTTAAAGCAGTGCAAAGCACCTTCGGCACAAAGTGCCTGCGGAATGGAGGAAACATGGGTGAATTGATGCAGCAGTATATCGACGAAGCCGAGCAGGATCTTCTGCATACCTATAACCGGTATCAGGTTGTTCTGGATCGCGGCGACGGCGTATCTTTATATGATATAGAAGGAAAACGGTATTTGGATTTTGTGGCTGGTATCGCGGTGTTTGCCCTCGGCTATCATAATGCCGAGTACAATGATGCGCTGAAGGCGCAGATCGACAAGGTCATCCACACATCGAATTATTATTACAATGTTCCTGCGGTGGAAGCGGCAAGACATCTGAAAAAGGTTTCCCGGATGGACCGCGTGTTCTTCACCAACAGCGGTGCGGAAGCGATCGAGGGCGCGATCAAGGCGGCGCGGAAATATGCTTATTTAAAAGACGGCACGACGGATCATGAGATCATTGCCATGAACCATTCGTTCCACGGTCGGACGATGGGAGCACTGTCGGTAACCGGCAATCCGCATTATAGAGAGGCATTTGAGCCCGGAATCGGCAACATCCGGTTTGCCGATCTCAACGATTTTGACAGCGTGCTGGCATGCGTAAATGACAAGACGTGCGCAATTTTGCTGGAAACCGTGCAGGGAGAAGGCGGAATTTATCCGGTACAGGAGGACTTTCTGAAAAAGTGCGCGCGCTGTGCGATGAAAAGGATATCCTGCTGATTCTGGATGAAATCCAGTGCGGCATGGGACGAACCGGCTATTGGTATGCGTGGCAGAAATATGACATAAAACCGGATATCATGACGACGGCAAAAGCCCTTGGCTGCGGTGTCCCGGTAGGTGCATTTTTAATGACGGAAAAGGTCGGACAGCATTCACTTACGGCAGGCGACCACGGCACGACCTACGGCGGCAACCCGCTGGCATGTGCAGCTGTGGCAAAGGTGCTGGAGCTGTTTGAGGAAAACAATATTCTGGAGCATGTGCGGGAGGTGTCAGCTTATCTGGAAGAAAAGCTGGACAGCCTGGCAGCAAAATATGATTTTATCACGGACAGAAGAGGCATGGGACTGATGCAGGGACTTGTCTTTGACCGTCCGGTTGCGCCTGTGATCAACGCAGCGCTGGAAAACGGTCTGATTCTGATCAATGCGGGAACAATATTATCCGCTTCGTTCCGCCTCTTGTCATCACCGACGCAGATGTGGATGAAATGATCGAAATTCTGGATTCGTGCCTGAAAACGTTTCAGGAGCAAAACGCGTAGCTGCCGGGAAACGGCAGCGCGCAAAAAAAAGAAAGAAATGGAGAGGAATATGTCTTTTTTACCCAAAACTGATCGGGGCGGTCTGCGGTGTCTGTGCTGCGGGGGCTTTGATTTATGCGGGCGTTTCTGCCCTGGATAAGGCAGGCGTTTCTGCGGACGGTATTCTGTCGTCCAAACCGACGCTGACGGTGTGGTATACCGAGGAAAAACTGGAGGATTATCTTTCCGCCATGGCGCTTGAATATCAGGAATGAGACCGGCGTGCGTGTTGTCCCGGTTTTGAAAAGCGGTCTGGAATATCTCGAGGCAGTAAACGACGCTTCCCTGGTAGAGGAATGCATGCCGGATGTTTACCTGATCAGCAATGACGGACTGGAAAAAGCCTACCTTGCCGGTCTGGCGGCAAATGTGAAGGATCAGAATGCTGTCCTGAATACCGAAAATTTTCCCGCAGACCGCACTGGATGCCGTGACCTATCAGGGACATGCGATTGCTTATCCGCTGTATTTTGAAACCAGCGCGCTTGTATACAATCAGACGTATCTGGAGCAGGCGGCGGCAGAGCTGGAAACAGACGAGGCATCCCTGATTCCGAAAACCATTGATGATATCCGGAATTTTGCGGATGAGTACAACGCGCCGGAAACAGTGGAATCGGTTTTTCGATGGGATGTATCTGATTTTTTCTATAATTATTTCTTTGCAGGAAATTATATCACCGTCGGCGGAAGCTGCGGGGATGATTCGTCCCAGATCAGCATCTATAACCGGGATGCGGTTTACGGGCTTGCGGCGTACCAGAAGCTGAGTCAGTTTTTCTCAATCGATGCGGCAACTTCGAGCTACGACCAGGTTGTGCAGGATTTTTTGGATGGAAAACTGGTTTATACCATCGCAACCACCGATATTCTGGATCGGGTTGCGCAGGCGAAGGCGGACGGAAGCTTTGCGTGGGAATACGGCGTAGCGTCCCTGCCGGATATCAGTGAAACGGTTTGCTCCCGCGGTATTTCCGTGACCGGAAGCATTGTTGTAAACGGCTACGGTAAGCATCAGGACGAGGCGGATAATTTCGCAGCATGGCTTTGCACGGACAGCGCGGATAAGCTGTTTGACCGCAGTACCCTTTGTGCCTGCCAAAAAGAGCGCAGCGCAGCAGACGGAGGAGATGGCAGCGTTCTGGCAGGAATACAGCCAGACGGTTCCGGCTGCCGAAGCTGATGGCGACTGCGAACTTCTGGGTACAGATGGAGATCGCGGAGACGAAAATCTGGGAGGGAGAAAACGTTTCGGACGTTTTAAAAGACCTTTCGGAAAAAATCATGACACAGGTAACCGGCACGCAGTACGTGGAAGAAGAATATATCGAAGTGCCTACGGAGACTCAAATCGATTACGCCGAGGGCGAAGAAGAATAAGAACGTGTATAAAAATCCAACCATAACGCATACTGTATTTCATACCGGACGCTGTCAGGGCGGACGGAAGAAGGAGGCTTGCAGGATGGTTGGCTTTTTGATTGCAGTTTTATCCGGGGTTCTGATGAGCGTGCAGGGCATTTTCAATACACAGGTCACGAAAGCATCGAGCATCTGGTCTGCGAATGTGTTTGTGCAGGCGACGGCGCTGCTGTCGTGCCTGGCAGTTTGGCTTGCAGCGGACCGGTCGAATCTGTTTGCCGTGTTTAGGAGCGAGCCGAAGTATCTGCTGCTTGGCGGCGTACTCGGCGCCGGGATTACCTGGACAGTGATTAAGGCAATGGCGATGCTTGGACCTGCAAGGGCGGTTCTGTTTATCGTGGTGGCGCAGATCGCGGCGGCATATCTTGTGGAGCTGTTTGGGCTGTTCGGCGTTGAAAAAGCAGCGTGGGAGTGGAGAAAGGCGATCGGACTTGCTGTAGCGGCTGTCGGAATTGCCGTTTTCAGTGGAAATAGCGCCCGGAATATGCTATCCTGCCAGTAGTGAGAGGTCTGCAGAAGAAGCTGGATTTTGGTATCTGCAGCCATGAAATACAAGAGAGGATGTGTGTTTGATTGTCTTATCAGACGTTATTTTTACAGCAGTCTTATCGGGACTGTACGAAACAGTATGAGGAAATTCTGCACAACCCGAACCTGCCGTTGTGGGATTATGTGGTGCTGACGGCTTCGAACGAGGCTCAGGCTCAGGCATATCGTGCGCAGATTTCCTACCGCTTAAAGCATCAGATGCTCCCGGAAAAGACACACTATGCGGTGCTGCCTGATCCGGACGGCAAGCGTGTCGGAAGCGGCGGCGCGACTTTAAATGTGCTGCGGTATATCCGGGAGCATGCGGCAGGTAAGCAGAGTCTCGCTGCTGTGCCGCATGGCGCAGTGCAGGGTGACGGCGCAGCAGAGAGCAGGCAGTTCGCATCTGCGCAGCCCGGCGAAGCAGCTTGCCACGCCTTTGACGGCAAACGTATTCTGGTCATCCATTCCGGCGGGGACAGTAAGCGCGTGCCCCAGTATTCCGCCTGCGGCAAGCTCTTTTCCCCGTGCCGCGGATTCTTCCAAACGGCCGCAGATCGACGCTGTTCGACGAATTTATGATTGCCATGTGCGGTGTTGCGGCGCGGATGAACGCCGGAATGCTTGTCTGCTCCGGGGATGTGCTGCTGCTGTTTAACCCGCTGCAGATCGATTTTTACGGAAAAGGCGCTGCGGCGCTGTCGATCAAGGAGCCTGCAGAAATCGGCAAAAACCACGGTGTATACAGACGGGACAGGGAAGGAAATGCCGGCGGATTTTACATAAAAAGACCGTAGAGCAGCTGCACGAAATGGGTGCGGTGGACGAGCACGGGTATGTGGATATTGACACCGGCGCGGTTATGATGAGCGTAGACCTGCTCAATTCCCTTTACAGTCTGATCGATACAGAGGAAAAGTTTGCCGCCTGTGTCAACGAACAGGCGCGGCTTTCGTTTTATGCGGACTTTCTGTATCCACTGGCGTCTGATTCCACCCTGGAGCAGTATTATCAAGAGACGCCCGAGGGTGAGTTTACACCGGAGCTGAGCCTGCCGGGAAAAAATCTGGGCGGCGCTGCATCCTTATCAGATGAAGCTGATCCGGATGTCACCGGCGGCATTTATCCATTTTGGGACGACCCGGGAGCTGCTGCATCTGATGACGGAGGGAATGGAGCAATTTACGCATCTGGGCTGGCAGGCGCGGATCAACACCAACAGTCAGGAAAAAAGCTATGGGGCTGGAAACAGCTATATCAGTCTGCGTGCAGACGTTGGCGCGGGAAGCTATATCGAGGACAGCTATTTGCATCATGGTACGGTTGTCGGGGAGCGCTGCGTGATCTCCGGCGTGACGCTGGACGGACAGAGGGTTCCGGCGGACACGGTACTGCACGGTTTAAAGCTGCAGGACGGCAGGTTTGTTGTCCGGATGTACGGTGTTTGCGACAATCCGAAGGAAGCGGCATTATTTGGAAAAAGATCGACGAACCGTTGTGGACGGCGGCGGTTTATCCGATCCGAAATACGATTCAGGAAGCAGTATCTGCGACACTGCGTGCATATGAAGACGGTTTTCCAACACTGGAAGACGGGATTTCTTTAAAAGACAGCTTCAACCAGGCGGATGTGACGGCGATTCTGCCCTGGCAGGATAAGCTGGAGGATAAGGTGAAAATCGAATCCCTGCTGGAGGCCATCGACAAAAAGGATAATCTCCATGAGGCGGTGAAGGTGTTCAACGGAGAGATCAATGCGCGTGTAATCCGGCAGCTTTGCGGTCTGGCGGAAAAGCTGGACGAACAGGAGCTGTTTGAATTTTCCCGGAAAATCCGGATTTATTATGCGCTATCCTGTCTGACGAAGCAGGATAAGTATCTTGACCTGTGCCTGGATACGATCCGAAACGCGATTCTTGTCGGGGCGGTGGCAGGGCTTTCCCTACGATCCGACGGCAAAAATGGAGCAGGAGGAAGTAGTGGTACGCCTGCCCGTGCGCGTCAACTGGGGCGGCGGCTGGAGCGATACGCCTCCATATTGCATGGAGCACGGCGGAACGGTGCTGAATGCGGCGGTGAAGCTGGACGGACAAAATCCTGTCGAGGCAGTTGTGAAAAAGATTCCGGGCAATCAGATCGTGCTGGCCAGCGCGGACAGCGGCGCAGAGCAGGCATTTTCTGAAATCAGTCAGCTGCAGGATTCCAGCAATCCTTACGATCCCTTTGCCCTGCATAAGGCGGCGCTGATCGCCTGCGGCATCATTCCGTACCGGGAGCAGATTTCTGTCGAAGAGGTGACAAAAATCTCGGCAGCGGGCTCTGTTGTCCACACAGGTGATTCATATCCCGAGAGGCAGCGGCCTCGGTACATCCTCGATTCTTGCGGGCGCATGTGTCAAGGCGATTTACCGGATGCTCGGAAAGGAGCTGTCTCAGGAGGAGCTGTACAACCGGGTTCTGTGTATGGAGCAGATTATGTCCACGGGCGGCGGCTGGCAGGATCAGGTGGGCGGACTTGCGCCCGGAATCAAAATGGTGACCAGTGATGCGGCGATTGTACAGGAAATCGGCTGCAGTCCCTGCAGCATCAGCACAGAGACACTGCAGGAGTTAAACGAACGATTCTGCCTGATTTATTCCGGACAGCGCAGGCTTGCAAAGAAACCTGCTGCGCGATATTGTAAGCCGCTATGTGAGCGGTAACCCGGATACGGTGGAGGTGCTTTATGAGATCCAGCGGATAGCGGTTTTGATGCGCTTTGAGCTGGAAAAGGGAAATGTGGACGGCTTTGCACAGCTCCTGAACCAGCACTGGGAGCTTTCCAAGCGGCTGGATGGCGGCTGCACCAATACCTGTATTGATATGATCTTTAGCTCCGTGGAGGATCTGATCGACGGAAAGATGATCTGCGGTGCAGGCGGCGGAGGCTTTTTACAGGTTATCCTGAAAAAAGGCGTGACTGTGGAACAGGTGCAGAAGCGTCTGAGAGAGGTATTCCAGGACAGCGGCGTGGAGGTATGGCGCTGCAGCCTGGTGGGATGACAGCGCGCGCGGCGAAAAATACGGCGTGGCAGGCGCGCTGCTGCAGAATAAGTTTAAGGGGATATTCGATATGTTGAAGGAATTTCACCACTGATTTCACCGGAGCTGTTAAAAGTTCTTGATGAAATGGGACACGGAGACGAGATCGTGCTGGCGGATGCGAACTTTCCGTCCAGCAGCATCGGACAACGGGTGATCCGGGCGGATGGAATCGGTACGGCAGAGCTTTTGGCGGCGATTTTGCCGTTGTTTCCGCTGGATCAGTACGATCCCGAGCATTTCGTCCTGATGGAGGTCGTGCCGGGAGATACGGTTGTACCGGTGATCTGGGAGGCTTATAAGGCGCTCCTGAACTATTATGAGCCGGGCACAGAGGTGCATAAGATCAAGCGGTTTGCCTATTACGAGCGCGCCAAAAAGGCGTACTGCGTGGTAGCGACCGGAGAAAAAGCTCAGTATGCCAACATTATTTTGAAAAAGGTGTTGTGAAGTAGGGGCTGGAAAAAGATTGGCTGTACAGGCTTGAAGATTTTTCCAGAAAAGAAAAGGGGATTGACGCTGGGCGTCAGTCCCCTTTTGAAAGCGGTATTGTACTTTTTGTAACTGTTCAGGTATGCGCTGTAAGCGCGTTAGTTTCACATTTCCATCATCGACAGGGACATTGTCGGCTGCGCTGCCGTCGGAAGACGGTGCAGCTGCAGCAGACTGTGTCTGGACAGAGGTTTGTGCGGCATTTAACTGATTGATCTGTGCGTTGAGGCTGTCGATTCGGTGCTGTGCCTCATCGACAGCGCTCTGTGCAGCCGCTTTTGCATTGTCATCGGCAGCCGCTGCAAGCTCTTGATCTGCAATCGCCTTATCCTCTACTGCGGTCTGGAGCTGCTGCTGCAGGCTTACGAGCAGAGCTTCGTACTGTGCAGAGTTGCTGCGCAGCTGAAGCTCGAGCCGTTCCTGCTCGATGATCTGATCTGCACCGGGGGTTGCCATGAAGACGGAGCTGTGCTCGCAGACCCTCTGGGAATCCTCGGAGGTCACCTGACCGGTCAGGATACGTTCGTTTTCCGGAAGCATTTCCAGAGTACCCTCCGTTGCAACGGGGCAGGCATCTGCTGCGGGCAGACCGCTGTAGGCACAGACACTACCCTGATAGTGTACGTCACAGGTTTCGGTCAAGCCGTATCTACAGCAAAATATTCTGTCTTTAAGGTTTCACCGCAGAGTGCGGTCGGCAGCTTTGCCAGACTGCGCGCAGACAGTCTGAGCGACGATATCGGCAGGCTGGGAGAAGGATTTGTTTTCCAGACCTTCATGCACCTGACTCATGACTGCTTTCCAGAGCTTCTTTGCAAGGCTTCGTTCTTCGCCCTTGCGCAGCTTTGTGTTGTTGTCATAACCTGTCCAGGTCGTACAGGTGTAGTACGGTGTGTAGCCGGAGAACCAGATATCGTTATAATCGGACGTCGTACCGGTTTTACCGGCGATGGACATGCCGCCGAAGTTGACAGCAGTACCGGTACCGGAGGTGACAACATCCTGCATTGCGCTCGTTAAGAGGAATGCGGTGGAGGGCTTGATGACCTGCGTACCCTCGGTGCTGGTGTTATCCAAAATAACGTTGCCGTCGTGATCTTTTACAATCGTATACAGCTTGGGTCTGATATACTGCCCGCCGTTTGCGATAGTGGCATAGGAGGCATTTAATTCGATGTTTTTCACACCGTATGTGATACCGCCAAGGGCGAGGGCCTGCTGGACGTCGGAGAAAATCTTGCCGTTTTTCTCTACGCCGTCTACCAGTGTGGTAGAGCCGAATTTCTGTAAATATTCATAGCCAAGACGGGGGTGATTTGCGTCAGGACCTTTACCGTAACGATATTTAAGGAGTCCCGGATACCATCCCGCAGGGAACAGATGCCGCGGTAGCCGCTGGAATACCAGTTGGATACCGGTCTGCCATTGTCATAGTTGAAGGGACCGTCGACCTCGACATCCGCGAGAGTCATGCCGGCGCTGTCCAGCGCGGGCGCATAGGTGGAGACGATCTTAAAGGTGGCCCGGCTGACGAACCGCATCGGTGGAGCGGTTCAGGGTCAGGTTTCCTTCCTTTGGTGCCGCGGCCGCCGATCATGGCAACGACATAGCCCGTGGACTGATCCTCAATCGTTAAGGAAATCTGGGGCTGGGGCGTCAGGGTGATGGATTCGCCGATAATTTCCGCACTGTCGGGAATCGTAGCAGCCTTATAGGCCTCGATCGCTTCATTTGCTTCTTCCTGAGAGCTGTACAGGAGGTTGAAGTTTTTGTCGCCGTTTTCCTGATAATAGGATTTGTACTTTTCCGAGCTGATGTTGACGATGCCGCCTTCCTCCTCAGAATCAGGATCGCGGTAGGTCAGCTGGTAGCTTAACAGCCAGCGCGTGCCGTCCGGATAGAGGGATTCGTCAGAAGCAACGGAGTCACAGATCGCCTGAATATCGGGATCCATGGCGGAGAAAATGCTCAGACCGCCGGAATAAACCATGACGTAAGCCTGGGTTTCGGTATAGCCGGCTGCGATCAGATCTTCGGTTACGGCTTCTTTGACTGCATCCGCATAGTAAGAGTCTACGGAAGAATCTCCGCCGACTTCGAGGTTGGCGGTCTGGATTCTGCGGTATAAGCTGTCAGTATCCGATTCCGCCTCGTCGTACTGCGCCTGTGTGATATAGCCCTGCTCCAGCATGTTGGTCAGCACCTTTTCACGGCGATCCTGGTTTTTGTCAGGATGGGTCAGCGGATTATACTTGGACGGGTTCTGGGTGATTCCGGCGATGGTCGCGCATTCGGAAAGGCTTAACTCCCAGACGTTTTTGTTGAAATAACGCTTGGAGGCAGCCTGTACGCCCAGCGTGTTCTGGCCCAGGTTGATCGTGTTCAGGTATGCTTCCAGAATCTTGGATTTGTCGTTGGTATCTTTTTCCAGCTGAATCGCAAGATACTGCTCCTGGACTTTCGCTTGATTCGTTCGCCCAGCGTCTTTTCCTGAGTCCAGGTCGTCAGGACGGTATTTTTGATCAGCTGCTGGGTGATGGTGCTGGCGACCCTCCTGCCGTTTGAAGCCGGTCTTTACGGCGGTTACGCCGGCACGGAGAATCCCCATGATGTCGATACCGTTGTGCTGGTAAAACGCTCATCCTCGATGGCGACAAAGGCGTTTGCCAGATCGGTGGGAATCTGATCCATCGTAACGGGGACACGGTTGGAGTCCTCGGCGATCAGCTTCGCCATCTGGTTTCCTTTGCTGTCATAAATAAAGGAAGAGTATCGGGTGGGAGTTGCATCCTCCAGTGTGATGGTAGGTGCAGAATCTATAATCCCCTTGAAAACCCCCAGTCCGGCGCAGATGCCGATAATTCCGATTGCAATGACGCATAAAAGCAGCACCTTGGAAAAGGTGAGCAGGCATTTGCGTCCGAGCTTCGAAGATGTGGACTGGAGTGCTTTCTTTTTTCTGTTTTACACTCTTTTTGCCATAATTCATGCAATGAAACCTCCTTGGTTTTGGACATTACCTCCCCTGATTATAGCAAAAGCGGGCAGGTAAATAAAGGTTTTTCTGCCATATTAAGATATTGTTCACAAAAAAGAAATGCTGTTATACTGGTTGGGAAGCGGGAAACGCCTGTCAGCGGACAGATGAGAAAACGCAGGGCAGCTGTAGAATGGAGAATTTTTATGGAAGAAAAAGAAACGGTCAGGGAGCCTTACCGGATGGTGCTGGAGGGCGGTCAGGCAGAGCTGGTGGAAAAAAAATCGCGCTTTATCGCAAACGTCCGTCCGGTCGAATCCGAAGCAGAGGCGGTTGCGTTTATTGATGAGATGAAGAAAAATACTGGGACGCCCGGCATAATTGCTCGGCGTTTGTCATTGGCACGAAAGCGGAGCTGACGCGCTGCAGCGACGATGGTGAGCCCTCCGGGACGGCGGGACGTCCGATGCTGGAGGTGCTTTTAGGCGAGGGCGTAAGAAACGTCGCAGTCGTTGTGACACGGTATTTCGGGGCGTGCTGCTGGGCACCGGCGGACTGGTGCGCGCCTATTCCGGCGCTGTAAAGAAGGGATTGCCGCGTCCAAAATCGGGACGATGCGTTATGGCGTCCGTTTAAAAATCTGCACAGACTATAATGGAATCGGAAGGATTCAGTACATCCTGCGCCAGAACGGTCTGGAAGCGGAGGACACGGTTTACACGGATCAGGTGGAGCTGACGGTGCTGCTTGCGGCAGAGTGTGTGCCCGGATTGAAAAAAAGAAATTACAGAGGCAACCGCAGCGAAGGCTGGCATCGAAGAGGTGGAGAAGCTGTATTTCGTGGCGGCCGGATGCGTAAGCAGTTGGGCGGCAGAGCACAGTTGAAATAGAAACGGAGAAAAGGTATGAAACTGATTTCATGGAATGTGAACGGGCTTCGCGCCTGTATGACAAAGGGCTTTATGGATTTTTTCAACGAGGCGGACGCCGATATTTTCTGCCTGCAGGAGACGAAACTTCAGGCGGGGCAGATCGAGATGGAGCTGCCGGGCTATGAACAGTTCTGGAATTATGCAGAGAAAAAGGGCTATTCCGGGACGGCGATTTTTACAAAGCAGAAACCTCTGTCGGTCGCATACGGCATTGGAATTGAGGAACACGATCACGAGGGCAGAGTAATCACGCTGGAATACCCGGACTATTACGTGGTTACAGTGTATACACCCAATTCCCAGGATGGTCTGGCACGGCTGGATTACCGTATGAAGTGGGAGGATGACTTTTCACGTATTTGAAGAAGCTGGAAGCAAACAAGCCGGTGATTTTCTGCGGAGATTTGAATGTTGCGCACAAAGAAATTGATTTAAAGAACCCGAAAACCAACCGTAAAAACGCAGGCTTTACGGACGAAGAGCGTGGAAAGATGACAAAGCTGCAGGAGAATGGCTTTATCGATACGTTCCGGTATTTTTATCCGGATCAGGAGGGCATCTATTCCTGGTGGTCATACCGCTTCAGGCCCGCAGCAAAAATGCTGGATGGAGAATCGATTATTTTATGACGTCAGAAAGTTTGAAAGACAGACTGGAGGATGCGAAGATCGACACAACGGTTCTGGGATCGGATCACTGCCCGGTGGAGCTGATTTTGAAGGATTAAAAGGAACCTTCTAAATTCCTTTCAGGAATTTAGAAGCAGCGCCCTAAAAATAACCTTTCAAATTTCCTTACGAAAATTTGAAAGTAGCGCAAAAAAGAGAGCCTTGCGGCTCTCTTTTTGCTTACTTGTTCTGGATTGCAGCACGCTTACGCATGGTGTGATCCAGGATTTTTTACGGATTCTGAGAGACTTGGGAGTTACCTCCAGAAGCTCGTCTGTGTCGATGAAGTCCAGTGCCTGCTCCAGGCTTAAAATGCGCGGAGGGGAAAGGCGCAGGGCATCGTCGGCGCTGGAAGAACGGGTGTTGGTCAGTTTCTTGGTCTTGCAGACGTTGACTTCGATGTCTTCACTGCGGCCGGTCTGACCGATAACCATTCCGGCGTAAACCTTTTCACCGGCTCCGATAAACAGTGTGCCGCGCTCCTGTGCATTGAACAGACCGTAGGTGATGGCATCGCCTGCCTCGAATGCGATCAGGGAGCCCTGCTTGCGGTACTGGATATCGCCCCTTGTAAGGCGCATAGCTGTCAAATATAGCGTTCATGATACCGTTGCCCTTGGTGTCGGTCATGAACTCACCACGGTAGCCGATCAGACCGCGGGAAGGAATCATGAATTCCAGGCGGGTGGTGCCGCTGTGGCCGGGGGTCATGTTGACCAGTTCGCCCTTTCTCTGACCGAGCTTTTCGATGACGTTTCCGGCAAACTCTTCCGGAACATCGATATATACCTGCTCCATAGGCTCGAGCTTATGACCCTTTTCATCATAATGGTACAAAACCTCAGCCTTGCTGACTGCAAATTCATATCCCTCACGGCGCATGTTCTCGATCAGGACGGTCAGATGCAGCTCGCCGCGTCCGGATACCTTAAAGCTGTCGGTGGAATCTGTTTCTTCCACGCGAAGGGAAACGTCGGTATTTAATTCCCGGAACAGACGCTCTCTTAAATGACGGCTGGTGATGAATTTTCCTTCTTTGCCGGCAAGGGGAGAGTCGTTTACCATGAAGTACATTGCAATGGTAGGCTCGGAAATTTTCTGGAACGGAATTGCGTTGGGCGCATCGGGAGAGCAGAGCGTGTCTCCGATGTGCAGGTCTGCAATACCGGAAATTGCAACGATGGAGCCGATACCCGCCTCGCGGACTTCTACTTTATTCAGACCGTCAAACTCGTAAAGCTTGCTGACCTTTACGCGCTTGGTGGAGTCGGGATCGTGATGGTTGACGATGACAACCTCCTGATTGACGGAAACCTTGCCATTATCCACTTTGCCGACACCGATTCTGCCGACGTATTCGTTGTAGTCAATGGTACTGATCAACAGCTGCAGACCAGCATCCGGGTCGCCCTCAGGAGCGGGAATGTAGTCCAGGATCGTGTCGAACAGAGGCTTCATATCCTTATTCTTAACGGTCAGGTTCGTCGTCGCACTGCCGTTTTTCGCGGATGCGTAAACAAAGGGGCAATCCAGCTGCTCGTCAGTAGCATCCAGCTCTAAGAACAGCTCCAGAACTTCATCCTGTACTTCCAGCGGACGCGCTTCGGGACGGTCGCACTTGTTGATGCAGACGATAACGGGAAGCTGCAGTTCCAGGGCCTTGCGCAGAACGAAACGGGTCTGCGGCATGGGGACCTTCGAATGCGTCTACAACGAGGATAACGCCGTTTACCATTTTCAGGACACGTTCTACCTCGCCGCCGAAATCGGCATGTCCGGGAGTGTCGATGATATTGATCTTTGTGCCGTTGTAGGTAACGGCTGTATTTTTAGAAAGGATGGTGATACCGCGTTCGCGCTCGATGGCATTGGAGTCCATCACACGTTCTGCCACTTCCTGATTGGCACGGAACACACCGCTTTGCTTTAACAGCTCATCAACCAGTGTGGTTTTGCCGTGATCGACATGGGCGATAATGGCAACGTTTCTCACGTCTTCTCTTTTCTGTCTCATTTTTTCCTCACATTCCGCCGCCAAAGCGGCTTGTACTGCGGCATTCCGGCCGCGCATTTCGTCATTTCCGGGTTTAAACGGTACAAGTATAGCACCGCTTTTTTTCTGATGCAACCATTAAAACGCCCAAAGAGCTGTTTTTCGACACAAAAATAAGGAAAAAACTGCCGGAAGCGGGCGCAGATGTCGGGAAAAGGAGAATTGTGCGCCTCCGTATATTCATAAATTAGGAAGAAACCCCATAAAATGGAATTACATGACAGGAAAAAATTCTTGTAACAAGAAGGGAGAACTTTAAAATGACAGATAAGGTAATTGAAAACAACCAGGCAGCAGTAATGGGCAAAATTATCAGCGGATTTACGTTTAGCCATGAGATTTTCGGTGAAGGCTTTTACATGATGGATGTGGAAGTCGCGCGGCTGAGCGAATCCTATGATATCATCCCGGTTATGGTATCGGAGCGCCTGATCGACGTGGATGCGAATTACGAGGGGGAATATGTAAGCATTTACGGACAGTTCCGTTCGTATAACCGCCATGAAGAACGCAGGAATAAGCTGATTTTATCTGTGTTTGCAAGGGAGATCACATTCGTGGATGAGTTGGAGGAAAGTGCGCGGACAAACCAGATTTATCTGGACGGTTATATCTGTAGAACCGGTTTACCGTAAAACGCCGCTGGGTCGGGAGATCGCGGATGTGCTGCTGGCGGTCAACAGACCTTACGGAAAATCGGATTACATTCCCTGCATCTGTTGGGGCAGGAATGCCAGATATGCAGGCAGCAGCTTTGAGGTTGGCCCATTGTGCGGTATGGGGACGGATCCAGAGCCGGGAATATATGAAAAAAGCTTTCCGAGGATCAGCTGGAAAAGCGTATCGCTTATGAGGTATCGGTCAGCAAGCTGGAGCGGATGGACTGATATAGTTGCAGATTAGGGTAAGATATGCTAGAATATCGACATCATATGGTATATCTGCGGCATTAAATGTTTACGAAAAGACAAATCGGGAAAGGAATTCCGACTATGGGCAGAGTTCAGATTTTTTACAGGGGACGGCTATGGAAAAACGATGGCGGCACTCGGGAAGCGTTGATTGCTGCCGCATCCGGCAAACGTGTAGTAGTGATTCAGTTTTTGAAGGGGAGAGGCCTGACGGATTCTACATTTGAGCGGCAGCTGGAACCGGAGATCAAAATCTTCCGGTTTGAGAAATCGGATGCTGACTTTTTTATCTCTTCCGGAAGACAAACAGAGGGAAGAAGCACAGAATATTCGAAATGGTATCTGCTTTGCGAGAAAGGTGCTGACCACTGGTCAATGCGACCTGTTGGTACTGGATGAGGTGCTGGGGCTTGTGGACTGCGGGATCGTGCAGGAGCAGGAGTTGAGAGAGATCATGTTTGAAAAAATATGCTGATCTTTCTGCGCAGCGCAGATACGGATGTGACATTGACCGGAATTCGGATGTGCGACAGCCTTTTGGAATCGCTGATCATGTATCTGACATCGAACAAATTAAATAAAAACAGACCCGCGCTGGATGGAGAAGCAAATTTATACACCAATTTTTTTCTTCTCTACAGCGCGGGTTTTGTTTTTTCCCTGTTGATTGACAGTCAGGGCGCGGGGTGCTATGATAATTCTATATAAAATCTGTTAGAAAGCAAGGCGGCCGGACGGCTCGCAAGGAGGTTTATATGGCAATTTTGAAGGTGCCGGAGTAGCGATTATCACCCGTTTCATACGGATGGTTCGATTGATTATGATAAATTTGGCGAAGTGATTGAACAGCAGATCGCAAATCAGACAGACGCGATCATTGTGTGCGGTACAACCGGTGAATCTGCGACGATGACGCATGAGGAGCATCTGGATGTGATCCGCTATTGTGTGGAGAAGGTGGCACATCGGATTCCTGTTGTGGTAGGAACCGGCTCTAACTGCACGGAGACGGCGGTTTATCTTTCCCAGGAAGCGGAGAAGATCGGTGCAGACGGGCTGCTTGTTGTAACTCCTTACTACAATAAAGCGACTCAGAATGGTCTGTATCAGCATTTTAAGATGGTTGCGGATTCTGTAAAGCTGCCGATCCTGTTATATAACGTTCCGTCCCGTACCGGGTACGACGCTGCAGCCGGAGACGATCGTGCGCCTGTGCAGGGATGTGGAAAATATCGTCGGTGTCAAGGATGCAACGGGGAATATCAGCCAGACAGCTCATCTCATGAGCATCGCAGATGGCTGTGTGGATCTCTATTCCGGTGAGGATGCGATTATTGTTCCGATGCTTTCTCTGGGAGCAAAGGGCGTGATTTCTGTTTTGTCAAATGTTGCGCCGCAGGAAACACACCAGATCTGCAGCCTTTATTTTGAAGGAAAGGTAAAAAAGAAAGCTGTGAGCTGCAATTAAAGGCAGTTCCCTTGTAGAAGCGCTTTTTTGTGAAGTGAATCCGATCCCGGTCAAGAAGGCGATGCAGTTAAAGGGCATGTGCACCGGCCCTGCGGATGCCGCTGACAGAGATGGAAGAGGCAGATGCTGCAAGACTTGAACGTGAAATGAAAAAATTTGGTGTATTATAAGGGCTTTTTGACAGGCCGGGACATAAAGTGCTCCGGTCTGTTTTACATTTCAGGATTGCGAGGGTTACAGCAGAGCAATTCACAGAGAGGAAAGCCAGGTTCAAAACAAGGAGGATAACATGGTCAGAGTAATTATGCACGGCTGCAATGGCCGCATGGGACAGGTCATTACGGAGATGATTGCAAAGGAAGCAGAGATGGAGATCGTTGCGGGGGTGGACTTGAGCGATCATATCCAAAATTCCTATCCCGTTTTTAAAAGCATGAAGGACTGCGATGTAGAAGCGGACGTTGTGATCGATTTTGCAAATGCGAAGGCAGTGGACGGGCTGCTGGATGTCTGTGTAGAAAGAAATCTTCCTGTGTGCTTTGCACCACCGGACTTTCGGAAGAACAGCTTGCACATGTCAAAGAGGCTTCCGGTAAGGTTGCGATCCTGCGCTCTGCAAATATGTCCATGGGCATCAATCTTTTGATGAAGCTGTTAAAGGATGCGGTTCCGGTGCTGGCAGCGGCAGGCTATGATATGGAAATCGTGGAAAAGCATCATAACCAGAAGCTGGATGCCCCCAGCGGCACGGCGATTGCGCTGGCGGACGTCATGAATCAGGCGGCTGGCGGCGATTACGAATATGTTTATGATAGATCGACCCGCAGGGAGAAGCGCCCGGAAAAGGAAATCGGTATTTCTGCAGTGCGCGGCGGGACGATTGTCGGCGACCATGACGTGATTTTTGCAGGTCAGGATGAGGTCATCACCTTTTTCCCATATGGCATATTCCAGAAAGCTGTTCGCAACAGGCGCAGTTTCCGCGGCAAGGTTCCTGGCAGGTAAGCCTGCAGGTATGTACGATATGAGCCGCGTGATCGAGGGAAAATAAGACAGAAAGCAACTGTTGACGGTGAAACCGGGGAGCCGCCAGGCGGCAGATAGAGAGGGTATATGGATAATAATTTTGAGTACAGGGTTTATTTGAAAAGCTTGTCGAAACAGTTTCCGACCATTGCGGACGCTGCGACGGAGATTATCAACCTGCAGGCGATTTTGAGTCTGCCCAAAGGCACGGAGCATTTTCTGACAGATATTCACGGAGAATACGAGCAGTTCAACCATGTGTTGAAAAACGGCTCCGGATCCGTGCGCAGAAAGATCGACGAGGAGTTCGGCAACACGCTGAGTGTCAAGGACAAAAGAAGCCTTGCGACGCTGATTTATTATCCTCAGGAAAAGCTGGAGCTGGTCTGTCAGGAGGAAGAGGATCAGGATGTGCTGGAGGATTGGTTCAAGATCACGATTCACCGGCTGGTGCAGATGACCAAACGCGTTTCTTCCAAATATACCCGCTCCAAGGTGCGCAAGGCGCTGCCCCACGATTTTTCCTATGTCATCGAAGAGCTGATTACCGAAAAAGAAGAAATTCAGGACAAAGAGCTTTACTATAACGAAATTATCAATACGATTATCCGGATCGGCAGGCACCGGAATGTATTATCGCACTCTGCAATCTGATTCAGCGCCTTGTCATCGACCACCTGCATATCGTCGGCGATATCTATGACCGCGGCAAGGGGACCTCATGTCATCATGGATACCCTGAGTGCATATCATTCTGTGGATATCCAGTGGGGAAATCACGATATTGTGTGGATGGGTGCAGCCAGCGGGCAGACGGCATGTATGGCGACGGTACTGCGGATTTCCGCCCGTTACGGCAATCTGGACACGCTGGAAGAGGGCTATGGTATTAACCTGATCCCCTGGCGACTTTTTGCACTAAAGACCTATGAAAATTCGGACTGCAGCGTATTTTCCATCAAATACGGGGCAGATTACGATGTCAAGGACTTAAAGCTCGACATGATGATGCACAAGGCGATCGCCATCATTCAGTTCAAGCTGGAGGGACAGCTGATCCTGGCACATCCGGAATATCACATGGATGACCGGCTGCTGCTGGATAAGATCGACTTTGAAAAAGGAACTGTCCGCATCGGAGATAAGGAATATGAAATGCTGGATTCTGATTTTCCGACTGTCGATCCGAAGGATCCGTATCGTCTGACGGCAGAGGAGGAGCAGGTAGTAGAACGCCTGCGGCATGCCTTTGTTCATTGCGAGAAGCTCCAGAAGCATGTGCGCTTCCTGTTTGCCAAGGGCAGCATGTATAAGATCTTTAATTCCAATCTGCTCTATCATGGCTGTGTGCCGATGGACGAAGACGGAAATTTTGAACAGATCAATGTGTACGGCAAGCTCTGCAGCGGCAAAAAGCTTTACGAGGTGCTGGAAACCCTATGCCCGCAAGGGATATTACTCAGGATAAGGAAGAACGCAGAAAAAGGGCGCGATACCCTCTGGTATATCTGGGCGGGTCCGAAGTCTCCGGTATTCGGCAAAGATAAAATGGCGACCTTTGAGCGTTATTTCATCGCAGATAAGGAAACACATAAGGAAACGAAAAACGCTTATTATCGCCTGTATGATAACGAAGAGATTTTAAATAAGATCCTGCGGGAATTTGGACTGGATGAGCATCGTTCCCATATTATTAACGGTCATGTTCCGGTGGAGATCAAGCGTGGGGAGACGCCGATCAAATGTAACGGAAAGTTACTGATTATCGATGGCGGCTTTTCCAAGGCTTATCAGGGGAAAGACTGGAATCGCAGGCTATACCCCTTGTTGCCAATTCTCACGGCATGAATCTGGTAGAGCACAGGCCCTTCGTTTCCGCAGAGGATGCGATCCGGAACGAAACGGACATGGTATCGGACAATATCCTGATCGAAACGGCGAAACGAAGAATTCTTGTGGCAGATACGGATATCGGACGCGAGTTAAAAAGGAGAGTATCGGGCATCTGGAAAAGCTTCTGAACGCTTATCGGGATGGTATTCTGATCGAAAAAGGAATCTGACCGGACAGACGACGCCATATCGTCCGGGTGTTTGGTGGACTTTGCTCTGACAGGAGGAAGCCTGCAGAATGATGCCTGTAAGAAGCAACAGGAGGATGGGACGGATGGGATAATTGCGTTTCATGAAATTC
>VOFG01003753.1_pt1 | contig 29717 bp, 49 predicted proteins | sample 5384171 | NCBI WGS metagenome assembly VOFG01 (sample SAMN12384726, study PRJNA508395) | human gut metagenome | isolation source: healthy gut F | host: Homo sapiens
AGTCCGGAAGAACTTCGTGCAAAAACGTAACTCTATCCTGAAACATCAGTCGCAAATGGAAAGTGCTCCGTTCCTGGGTAACGACGAACGTTTGTTCTGGCAACGTAGCGAAGATCGTAACCGTGGTACAGCTACTTTGTACGATCAATTGGGATTGGCTTCTTACGAAGCAATGGAAGCATTTGTAGAATATGTTCCATTATAAGAGTAATCATTCTTAATTAAGAGAATATAAAACAATGAAAGAAGAGTGGGAAGTTTCGATACTTCTCACTCTTTTTTGTTTATTTTTGCGGGGAGAATTAAACGCGGATTAACGCAGATTTTCGCAAAGAAAAATAGAATAAAACAATCTGCGATAATCCGTGATAATCTGCATTTAGCAAAAAAGCAACAAGTATGAAGAAAATAATAGTTTTTTCTAGGCCCCACATTCTGTGCAACTTTTCTTTTTGCGCAGGATATTGAAAAAATAAAAAGAGCGGCTAACGGATTATTTCAATAAATATACCGCAACTGCCAAAATCAGCACCCCAAAACTGAATAGCTTCGACATTGATTATGACCGCAAAACAATTGCAATTATGCATCGGAGAGTTTTGCCTACCAGCCTTTTCCGTCCGGAAACTGTAGAAAACATTTATAATCAAGTTAAAAGATTTACTTCCCGGTCCGGTTCATTACTACCAGCTCACTATTTATGCGGATGGGAAACCGATTGAAGATTTGGTACCTAATTTTACCGAAATAAGAAAAAGGATAAGGAGCGGTTATCTTTTAAATGTAGATTATAAAGGAGTTCCCTGGGTGAAAAACATTCACGCCCCAATGAAGTATCACGCGGGTTACAAGACCGCCATATTCGCTGTCTGGCAAAGCCACGGTAATTATTTCAAAAACGATAAAAACGAATGGGGATGGCAGCGCCCCCGCTTGTTCTGCACAACAGAAGATCTGTTCACTCAATCTTTTGTTCTTCCTTATGTAATTCCGATGTTGGAAAATGCAGGCGCCGTTGTCTACACGCCTCGCGAACGGGATACGCAAAAGAATGAAATCATTGTGGATAATGACACGCCTAACGCTTCCCTTTATTTGGAAATAGGGGGTAAAAAAGATTAATGGGACAAATGCCCGGTAAAAGGATTCGCCCAAAAGAAAACAATCTACCAAGATGGGGAAAATCCTTTCACTGACGGAACCTGCCGTTTTATTCCGACAGAAAGAAAGAAAAAAAAGAAGAACAAGGACCAAGCTTTTGCCGAATGGGTACCTACCCTGCCGGCAACAGGCAACATACGCTGTTTATGTTTCTTATCAGACATTACCCAACAGCGTAAGTGACGCCAAATATCTTGTCTTTCATAATGGAGGGGTTACGGAATTTAAAGTAAACCAAAAGATAGGCGGAGGAACTTGGGTATACCTCGGCACCTTTGAATTTGACAAAGGCAACAACGATTATGGCATGGTGGTATTGAGTAATGAAAGCAGCGAACATGGTGTAGTATGTGCCGATGCGGTGCGTTTTGGAGGAGGAATGGGAAACATTGCCCGTGGAGGAAGAATCAGTGGGCTACCGCGTTATTTGGAAGGAGCACGCTACTCTGCCCAATGGGCGGGAATGCCATACGAGGTATATGCGGGGCGTAAAGGTGAAAATGATTATGCGGACGATATTAACACACGCTCTAACGTTATCAACTATTTGTCGGGCAGTTCCGTCTACAACCCGCAACAATCGGGTTTAGGCGTACCTTTGGAAATGACTATGGCGTTGCACAGTGATGCCGGATGCAGCAAAACAGATGAACTGATCGGATCACTCGGTATCTATACCACCGATTTCAATAATGGAAAACTAAATACGGGAACAGACCGGTATGCATCACGTGACTTAGCCGATATTCTGCTCACACAGATTCAGAAAGATATTTATTCCAGTTACAAGCATCCCCTGGACACGCCGCAGTATGTGGAACCGGAATTACAGTGAAACACGTCTCCCGGCTACACCTTCTACGATTATCGAATTGCTCTCCCATCAGAACTTTCGCAGATATGCAGCTTGGTCATAATCCGAACTTCAAGTTTACAGTGGGGCGTGCCATTTACAAAGGTATTTTGCAGTTCATTACCAACCAGCACGATAAAGAATACATTGTTCAGCCTCTGCCTGTGAGCAATTTCGCCATTCAATTTGGAAAGAAAAAAGAATACATTAGAACTTTCATGGAAAGGCGAAGACGATCCGCAAGAACCGACTGCACGCCCACGGGAATACATCGTATATACACGCATCGGTTATGGAGGCTTTGACAATGGCACCTTAGTCAGCAAAACGTCCCACACTGTTAAAATAGAACCGGGGCTCGTTTATTCATTCAAAGTGACTGCCGTAAACCGCGGCGGGGAAAGTTTTCCTTCTGAAATCCTTTCCGCCTATAAAGCCAAACGCGAACAGGAAAAAGTAATTATCATCAATGGCTTTGACAGAATCAGCGGTCCGGCGGTCATTAACACTTCTGATAAAGCTGGATTCGATCTAATGCAAGATCCCGGCGTTCCGTATATATCGAATATTTCATTTTGCGGAGCACAAACCGGCTTCGACCGTACACAAGCCGGTAAAGAAGGAAAAGGCAGTCTGGGACATAGCGGAAACGAATTAGAAGGAATGAAAATAGCGGGGAACACATTCGATTATCCTTTCATTCATGGAAAAGCGATTCAGGCAACCGGCAAATATAGTTTTGTGTCATGCAGTGACGAAGCGGTAGAAAACGGATTGGTTACATTAGAAGATTATCCAGTAGTAGATTATATTTTGGGACTGGAAAAAAGAAGATCCTGCAAGTAAAGCATATTACAAGACATTCTCCTCGGCTATGCAACGGATTATGACCAGTTATTGTCAAGTCGGGAGGTAATCTGTTTGTCAGCGGTGCTTATATAGGAAGCGATATGAGCGGAACACAAGGAAACCGGGAGTTTACGGAGAAAATACTGAAATATGGTTATCAAGGTAGCCTGACGGATAAGAGTTCGAATCAGATTAAAGGATTGGGCCGTACTATTACAATCCCCGTCTGCCCTAATGAAAGCAGTTATGCTGTACCTGCTGCCGATTGTATTGTTCCCGTAGATACTGCCTTCCCCTGTATTTACTTATGCGCCTGGCAATCAAAGTGCAGGTATTGCCTATAAAGGAAACTATCGTACCTTCGTACTGGGTTTCCCTTTTGAAAGCATACAATCGGAAGCAGACCGGGCAACCATTATGGCAGGCATCTTGGGATTCTTTACAGAAAAAATAAAAAATATGCAGGGAAACAAAAATATTTTTTTAATTCGTTTTTCATTTTAAATTCTATCTTTGCAAAAACAATAACTCTTAAAACTAGAGAACGATGTATACTATACAAGCAAATCCCAGCGGTACACGCAGCATAGAGGTCTCTAATGAGAATCTTGAGAACGATCGAGAAATATGCTCTGTTCCGCCATCTCATCGATAGTACCGGAATTGTAGACGAACCCGTACTGGATAAACTGAAACTAAATATTCGTTCCCTGATCGCCAGCCAGGAAGAAGACAGTAAGGACCTGCTCGACCTCTGCATAGATGTGATCTATCACAATAACATGAAAGCGTTCGGCCTGCAACAGCTTATCAAACTCTATCTGACCTGGCTTTCCACTCAGGATGCAGAAGAGGAGGAAGAAGAATGATTACGGTGGATACCCGGGGAACAACGGCTTACAGTCCTTTGATTCCTGCAATCAAAGCTATATGCGAGGCTCCTTTCGGGAGAAACGCTCGAAATTATCATGAATCATGCAGACGCTTTCCAAGACTTAAAGGAATATCTGTCCGAGCAAAGTATCGGTTTTCGTGAAATCTATGATGGAGAACAAATGACATTACAGTTCACAATCAATGGGAAGTTATAAAAAAACATCAATGATTGAAGCAAAACATCCTGATAATCGAAGTTAAACATCCCAATGAATAAAAAAATCATTGGGATGTTTTTTATTATCCGTATCTTTGCGGCATGAAAGATTTTCGACTGACTGATTGGTTACCTACCACAAAGAAAGAAGTGGAACTCCGCGGCTGGGATGAATTGGACGTCATTCTTTTCAGCGGTGATGCATACGTAGACCATCCCTTCCTTCGGAGCGGCTGTCATCGGACGTATCCTCGAAGCAGAAGGATTAAAAGTTGCTATCATCCCCCAGCCAAACTGGCGTGATGACCTGCGTGACTTCAGGAAACTGGGTCGCCCCCGTTTATTCTTCGGCATCTCTGCCGGAAGTATGGATTCGATGGTCAACAAATATACTGCCAACAAGCGCTTGCGCAGCGAAGACGCTTACACACCGGACGGACGCCCGGATATGCGCCCGGATATCCTTCTATCAGTTTACAGCCAGATACTAAAAAACTATATCCGGATGTTCCTGTTAGTATTAGGAGGAATTGAAGCCAGTAAGCCGATTGAGCCATTACGATTATTGGCAGGATAAGGTACAAAAAGCATCTTATGCGATAGTGGAGCGGACTTGCTTATTTATGGAATGGGCGAAAAGCCGATTGTAGAACTGGTGAAAATGAATGAAAACTGCTCCCACTGAAGAACCTTCATTGACAAGCCAGCGAATTTAGAACAATATCGGAACAATTCCTCAAACAGCCTATCTTTGCCGTGCAGCAGAATGGACTTCCTGCCGAAGAAGACATTCAACTTTATTCTCACGAAGAATGCCTGGCAGACAAAAGAAGCAGGCAAGCAACTTCCGGCATATTGAAGAAGAGTCCAATAAATATGCAGCTTCACGCATATCACACAGGCGGTAGGGAAACAAAGTCGTAGTAGTCAATCCTCCATACCCCCCGATGAGTCAGGAAGAAATTGACCGTTCTTTCGACCTGCCCTATACACGCCTTCCGCACCCCAAATACAAAGGAAAGCGCATACCGGCATATGACATGATTAAGTTCTCCGTCAATATCCATCGGGGATGCTTTGGCGGTTGTGCATTCTGCACCATCTCCGCACATCAAGGAAAGTTCATCGTCAGCCGCAGCAAGGAAAGTATCCTGAAAGAAGTAAAAGCCGTCATGGCAACTGCCTGACTTTAAAGGATACCTTAGCGACTTGGGAGGTCCTTCTGCCAATATGTATAAGATGCGAGGAGAATGACGAAAACATATGCAAGAAGTGTAAGCGTCCTTCATGTATTCACCCTAAAGTATGCCCTAATCTTGAACTCAGATCATGGTCCCCTGCTCGATATTTATCATGCGGTAGACAGCTTGCCCGGCATCAAGAAATCGTTCATTGGCAGCGGTGTACGCTATGACCTGTTATTACATCAGAGCAAAGATGCCGGAATCAACAAAAATACGGCCGAATATACCCGTGAATTGATAGTCAATCACGTGAGTGGTCGGCTTAAAAGTAGCCCCGGAGCATACCAGGACCGGGTATTATCCATCATGCGCAAACCTTCGTTCAGAACAATTTGAAAATTCAAGAAGATATTCGACCGGATCAATCATGAAGAAAAATCTGCGTCAGCAACTGATTCCCGTATTTTATCTCTTCGCCACCCCGGATGCAAAGAAGAAGATATGGCGGAACTTGCCGTTATCACCAAACGGCTGGATAAAGACATAAAGATATAATTTACATGTATGAGAGTACATTGTAAGGAATAAGAATGGGGTGAAGTCCACAAAGGATTTTTCACCCCATTTTGTTTAATTAATTCCTCTCATTCCGAGGAATTTTAAAAAATATAGTTTATAATAAACTTGGGACCCGTTTATAATAAACGTCCTCACTATTTATTATAAACGTGATGCGTTTATAAAGCAACTTGTATAAGAAAGAGAAAAAACAAAAATCACAGACGACAGAAGAAAAGCATCAGACGCAAATATATTCACACATTTACAAAGAACAATATACTTTTACTAATGCCTTCCTGTTCTCTTTCCAATCATGATAAATAAATCATGGGGCAACCTTTTCAGAAAGAGGAGCCGAATTAAAATTTATATCCTTTGTCGGAGTGATGGTATTGGTAGCTAACTCATAAATGAAATACATGGAAAGAGCCTGTAGAATATACAGCGAACTTAGTACTACCGGTTTTATTATAATATAATCTAAATGTACAAATATCAGTAGCTGAAATGAATGGTTCATATTTCAAATGCGAGTGAACAGGAAAAGCAATCATCGGCATTTGTTCTGTAGCTTCCACCGGAATAAGTCTGGAATGAAATTTCTTCCACGATTGAATTTCTCCTTCTTTATTAGCAATAAATAAGTAATCATTGCCGAAAGGTATGGCACGCCCTTTAGATACTCCTGAAATAGCATAGAATTTATATCCATCTGCAAATGGTATGAGATCCCAATTCAGAGGATAATTATCGTAGCGATAAATTGGATATTTTCATGGTCAGCAAGTTCACTCCGTATCTTTTCTTTTATCTTAGCCAAAAGTATTTCCTGTTCTGTTAAGTTCCTGCGGGTAGTTACTTCCGAACATGGAGTCTGATTCATTAAGAAAAGTTGCCTCATAGATACAATAAGACTGCTTATCAATAGCAACACATTTAATAGAATCGCCCTGGTGGTAAGTCAGAATATTCTGAATTGTTTCAATTAACCCCGGTTTGGCAAAGATCATATCAGTGAAATTCCAGGCAGCCGTTTCATATCTGTACAAAGTATTAGCTTCTTCTACAATAGAATCACATTTCTGTTTTAGTTCAGCTTCCGTATAACTCTCTTGCGAATACACCGTTAACCACGATGATAATAGGACGATCAATGTCAGCATGTTTTTCATATTCATTATTTTTAGATTTTAAATGGCTCTTACTTGTTCTTATCTGTGTCTTTAGATCAAAGATAAGCATTTTTGAATATAAAAAACAAACATTGCTCTTATTATTTATCAATTAATGATCATCCAGTTCTTTCACCGGCAACGCTACAATCTCCTGCAACACACTCACCGCAGTTTCCACATTAGTCACATCTTTTATCAGCATACTTCGCTTGCCGTTCTGTTCACGCAGGTCACAACGGCGGGTATATTTCATCATATAATCTATCACTTTACCGAAAGCCTGACTTTGATAGAACGGACTATCCGGGTTGGAGACAAAGAATAGCGTCATACGTCCGCCCTTCAAGAAAACCTTCTCCACTCCCAGTCGCGCCGCCAAGCGACGAGGGGAACGATGCGAAGCAATTCCTGCGTTTCCGGCGGAACAGGTCCGAAACGGTCTTCCAGACGGGAACGGAATGCCTCTACGTCTTTATCCAGCATCAAACCGTCCAGTTCGCGGTAAAGCAACATACGTTCGCTGCTGCCCGTCACATAGGTGGCCGGCAACAGAAGTTCAAGATCGCTTTCTATCTGACATTCGTCTACAAATTCTTCTCCACTGATCTGACCTTCTCCCTTTATTTCATCTGCATACAATTCTGCAAATTCATCATTCCTCAGTTCATGAACTGCTTCGGCAAGTATCTTCTGATACGTTTCGTACCCCAGATCGGCAATGAAGCCACTCTGTTCTGCTCCAAGCAGGTTTCCGGCTCCACGTATATCCAAATCCTGCATAGCGATATGGATGCCACTCCCCAAATCACTGAAGTTCTCAATCGCCTGCAAGCGTCGTTTTCCTTCGGCCGTCAAACTACCCAACGGAGGAGCCAGCAGATAACAAAATGCTTTCTTATTACTACGCCCTACCCGTCCACGCATCTGATGAAGATCACTCAAACCAAAGTTTTGCGCCTGATTGATAATGATGGTATTGGCATTCGGAATATCGATACCGCTCTCTATGATAGTAGTCGCCAAAAGCACATCATAGTCGTAATTGACAAAGTCAAAAAATGATCTGTTCCAGTTCTGTCGGTTCCATCTGTCCGTGTCCGATTGCTACACGGCAATCCGGAATATGGCGCTCTATCATTGCTTTCAGTTCCGGCAAGTTCGCAATCCGGTTGTTGACAAAGAACACCTGACCGTTACGGCTCATCTCAAAATTAATCGCGTCCGTAATCACCTCCTCATTAAAGGTATGCACCTCTGTCTGAATCGGATAACGGTTAGGCGGAGGCGTAGAGATTACACTCAAGTCGCGGGCTCTTCATCAATAATCTCTGGAAATGCTGATATGCAAGAACAGTAGTAGGTACAAGAACGGCAACCTGCTTATTGTCCGCCACAGCCTTGAAAGCGGCACGTACGGCAACCTCGGTCTTACCGAACCCTACGTCACCGCACACCAAGCGATCCATTGGGCGGGTACTCTCCATATCGGCTTTTACATCGGCAGTCGCCTTGCTTTGATCGGGCGTATCTTCATAAATAAAAGACGCTTCCAGTTCCCGCTGCAAAAAACTGTCCGGACTATATTGAAAACCTTTTTCTTCACGCCTCTGCGAATAGAGTTTTATCAAATCGCGGGCTATATCCTTAATCTTGGTCTTGGTACGGTCTTTCAGTTTCTCCCAGGCACCGGTTCCAAGTTTGTTGAGACGAGGCGCTTCGCCCTCTTTTCCTTTGTATTTGGAAACCTTATGCAAAGAATGAATAGAGACAAAGACCACATCGTCATTCTGGTAAACCAGACGCATCACTTCTTGCGTAGTATCTCCGTTGGGAATACGTACCAATCCAGTGAAACGTCCCACACCATGGTCTGTATGCACTACGTAATCTCCGGGAGTAAACTGATTCAATTCCTTCAAGCTCAAGGCTACCTTACCGCTACGGGCCTTGTCGCTTTTCAGATTGTATTTATGGAAACGGTCGAACAACTGGTGATCGGTAAAGATACAGAGACGCAAAGCATCATCCGCAAAACCTTCATGCAAAGTGCGCTCTACGGATGTAAAAGAGATGTTATCTCCCCGGTCTTCAAAGATAGCACGAATACGTTCGGTCTGCTTCAAACTGTCACTGCATATATAAAGAGCATAATTGCGAGAAAGATAGTCGTGAAAACTTTCCGCCACCAGGTCGAAGTTCTTATGGAAGATTGGTTGCGCAGTAGTGTTGAATGTCACTGTCGCATCCGGCGTTTCGGTAGGTTTCGTCCCGAACTCAATGCGACGGAAATCAAGTGCTCGTAAAGTAAATTCTCCCCCATCAATCAATTTGCCATCCAAAGAAATCAAACCGTTTTCCTCAGCTTCGCGAGCGGCAATGGCTTGTGCGGTAAGCGCTTCATCGTGAACAGTCTGAATACGCTCACGCAACCAAAGAAAATCCTTCATTGCCAACAGAGTGTCCGGCTGAAGGAAATCCAAAAAAGAAACCATTCCTCCATTACCCCTTTGTTCCAGACTATGGCTCAAATCGGGAACTATGACAATATTCTCCTTCTTCTCTTTCGACAGTTGGCTCTCCACCTCAAAAGTACGGATGCTCTCCACTTCATCCCCAAAGAAATCTATACGGAAAGGGAACTCGGACGAAAAAAAAAAACATCGATAATGCTACCGCGTACGGCATATTGTCCCGGTTCGTACACGTAGTCCACATACTCGAAACTGTAACTACGCAATACTTCCGTAACAAAGTCCATATCGACCTTCTCACCCAGATGGAGTTTCAGGGTCTTGTCTCCCAGTTCCTCACGGGAAACAACCTTCTCAGCCAACGCATCCGGATAGGTAACCACACAAAGTCCCTCCTCTCCTTTCTGCAAGCGGCTCAACACTTCCGTACGGAGAATTTCGTTTGCAGCATCTTTCTGCCCATACTTTATGGCGCGACGGAAAGAAGAGGGGAAAAACAATACCTGTTCCGTTCCCAAAATCTGTGTCAGGTCATGATAATAGCATCGTTATTATCCCGACCTATAATGAACGGGAGAACATAGAAAATATTATCCGTGCCGTTTTCGGCTTAGACAAAGTATTCCATATACTGGTTATAGAAGACGGATCTCCGGACGGCACTGCAAGCATTGTGAAAACTTTGCAACAGGAATTCCCCGAACGCCTCTTTATGATCGAGCGCAAAGGGAAGCTAGGATTGGGTACTGCTTACATCGCAGGATTCAAGTGGGCGTTGGAGCACGCATACGAATATATATTCGAAATGGATGCCGATTTCAGCCATAACCCGAATGATCTGCCCCGTTTGTATGCGGCTTGTGCAAAAGAAGGAGGAGACGTATCTGTCGGCTCCCGTTATGTAAGCGGCGTGAATGTAGTCAACTGGCCGATGGGACGGGTGCTGATGTCTTATTTTGCCTCCAAGTATGTCCGCTTCATTACCGGTATTCCGGTGCATGATACGACTGCCGGATTTGTATGCTACCGCCGTCAGGTGCTGGAAACAATCGATCTGGATCATGTTCGCTTCAAAGGCTACGCTTTTCAGATCGAGATGAAGTTCACTGCTTACAAATGCGGATGCAAGATCATAGAAGTCCCCGTCATCTTCATTAACCGTGAGTTGGGAACCTCCAAGATGAACAGCAGTATCTTTGGAGAAGCCATATTCGAGTGATCAAGTTAAAAATAAATAGTTGGTTCCATAAATTCCCGCAAAAGAAATGAAACGTATACTGATAAAAAACGCCGTAATTGTCAACGAAGGAAGAAAAGTTCCGGGATCTGTTGTTATTGAAGGTGAGAAGATTGCTGAGATCTTAGTTGACGGACAAGAGGCTGCCATGCCTTGTGACGAAACGATTGACGCATCCGGCTGTTATCTTTTGCCGGGGGCTATTGACGAGCACGTACATTTCCGCGATCCGGGGCTGACTCATAAAGCAGATATCACAACGGAAAGCCATGCCGCGGCAGCCGGAGGAGTTACCTCGATTATGGATATGCCGAACACAAATCCTCAGACCACAACTTTGGAGGCACTGAATGACAAACTGGCTTTGCTGGCGGAAAAATCATCTGTCAACTTCTCCTGTTATTTCGGAGCGACTAACAATAATTATCCGTTATTCAGTCAGCTGGACAAAAACCGGGTATGTGGAGTGAAGTTATTTATGGGTTCCAGTACGGGAAATATGCTGGTAGACCGGATGGCAAGTCTGCGCAACATCTTTGGAGGTACGGATTTACTGATTGCAGCACACTGTGAAGATCAGGGAATCATCAAAGAGACTACGGATAAATATAAAAAGAATATGGTGACGATGTACCTTTGGCACTTCATCCGGTCATCCGCTCGGAAGAGGCTTGCTACCGTTCTTCCGCTTTGGCGGTACAATTGGCACGCGAGACCAATGCGCGTCTGCATATTATGCATATTTCTACTGCCAAAGAACTGAGTTTATTCTCCAAAGCACCTTTGGCAGAGAAGCGTATTACCGCCGAAGCGTGTGTGTCTCATCTAATTTTACCGAAGAAGATTATCAGACCTTAGGAGCGCGCATCAAATGTAATCCTGCCATCAAAACGGCAGAAGACCGGAAGGCTTTGCAGGAGGCAGTCAACAGCGGTCTGATCGACGCTATTGCGACCGACCATGCTCCGCACTCCTTGAGCGAAAAAGAAGGGGGCGCATTAAAAGTCATGTCCGGCATGCCGACCATACAATTCTCTTTGGTCAGTATGCTCGAATTGGCAGACAAGGGTGCTTTCAGCATCGAAAAGGTAGTAGAGAAGATGTCCCATGCCCCTGCACAAATGTACGAGATACGCAATCGCGGATTTATCCGGAAAGGATATCAAGCGGATCTGGTTCTGGTTCGCCCCGACAGTGAGTGGCCTGTTACCACAGACTGCATCCTGAGCAAATGTAAATGGAGCCCGCTGGAAGGTCATACTTTCCACTGGAAGGTAGAAAAAAACATTTGTGAACGGTCATCTGTTATATAACAACGGAACCATTGACGAGAATTATCGTGGACAGGAGTTAAGATTCAGATAAACAGCAACTCGTCACTTATAAACATATGATTTTATCTTATAAGATACATAACGTCGCCCCCTACATCAATTGGATTTACTTTTTTCCATGCATGGGGATTCCAACCTCGTTTCGCAGCGATCGCCAACATTCACGGTTGCGATGTCTGTCGTGCCTCGTGGCTGACTACTTTTCCGGAAGAAGACCGCAACAAGGCTTCCGAAGCTATGCAACTGTTTAAGGAAGCCAACCGGATGCTGGATTTACTTGACAAGGATTATGAAGTGAGAACTATCTTCAAACTTTGCAAATCAAACTCGGACTGAGATAACCTGGTGATTGAAAAGAAACCGATCAATTCCTAGTTTTCCCTTTGCTCCGCCAGCAGACGCCTAAACGGGACGGAAGTCCTTTCCTTTGCCTGAGTGACTTCATCCGTCCGCTTTCTTCCGGCATTCCGGATACAATAGGTGCCTTTGCTTCTTGCATAGATGCAGATATGGAAGGCCTGTACGAGCAAGATCCCTACAAGCATTTGCTCGTCCAAACTCTTTCCGACCGTCTGGCAGAAGTCTGCTACGGAAAAGATGCACGAATATGTACGCAAAGAAGCGTGGGGATACGCGAAAGATGAAATTCTGTCAATGCCCGATCTGTTGGTCGAGAAATATCAAGGCATCCGTCCTGCCGTCGGTTATCCGTCCCTGCCCGATCAATCCATCAACTTCCTGTTGGACGAACTGCTGGACATGAAACAGATAGGAATCACGCTGACCGAGAATGGTGCCATGTACCCTCATGCTTCGGTCTGCGGCCTGATGTTTGCACATCCTGTATCCGAATATTTTTCTGTCGGAAAGATGGAGAAGACCAACTCGAAGACTATGCCCGCCGCCGGAGAAGAAGTATTGAAGAAATGCGCAAATTCCTGGCTGCCAATCTGCAATAACTTTCGTTTACTTGTGATTTTCTCCTTTTCGCACGACTAACTAACCAGAAAAGTAACCCATTTAATTCATGAGAGAACCAACAACAGAGGCAAACAACCCTATTGAGCAAGAGTTCTTGTCGGTTATACGCGAATATGAGCGGGTAATCTACAAAGTATGTTACTTATATACCAATCCTAACGCCCCGCTCAATGACCTCTATCAGGATGTGATACTCAACCTCTGGAAAGCCTATCCCAAGTTCAGAAGAGAATGCAAAATGTCCACATGGATTTACCGCATCGCTCTGAACACGTGTATCAGCTTTTTCCGCAAAGAAAAGAATGTACCGGAAATCGTCACCCTCACCGCGAAGTGGACTGGATGATAGAGGAACATGACCCGATCCACGAAATGCTGAGGCAACTTTATCAAATGATCAATCAACTGGGACAACTCGACAAATCAATTATCCTGCTTTATCTTGAAGATAAAAGTTACGAAGATATTGCGGAGATCACCGGACTGACGGTGACAAATGTGGCTACCAAACTGAGCCGTATCAAAGACAAACTAAAAAAATGAAAAAGGAGTAATCATATATGGAACTGGAAGAACTGAAAAAATCATGGAATGCCCTGGATGAGCACTTAAAAGATAAGGAGCTTGATCAAAGAGGAAGAACTTGGCAAACTGATAGGACATGCAGACAAAGGTATCCATGCCATTGCCCGGCTGAATATCAAACTCATCCTGATTTCTTTGCCGGTATTGGTCTTATTCCTGCTGGAAGTCCTGTTGCACGGCAGACTGAATCCGATCTATATCATTATCATTCTATCGTGGATTCGCACTATACTGGGACATCACCACCACCCGTTTTCTACAACAGACGAAAGTGGACGAAATGCCTCTGATAGAAGTGATCAGCCGTGTCAACCGTATCCATCGGTGGATGATCCGGGAACGTCTGATTGCCACTGCTTTCCTCCTTATACTGGCGGTACTCTCATTTATTTATTGGCAGATATGGCAATATGGGATAGCCATCATTCTATTTTTTATCCTGCTTTGGGGAGCTGGCCTGGGGCTGATCTTGTGGATTTATCGCAAGAAATTCCTGAACCGTATTCAGGAAATCAAGAAGAACCTGGACGAACTTAAAATCATAGACAGTTGACCAGAGTCAGCTGCTTCGCCTATTTCAACTAAAAATTTAATATCCGTGCTGTTATGTTGCAACGCCTATTTATATTTTTACTTATTTTCCTTATTCTACCGGACATTTATCTGTATCTCAGATTTATCGTTCATCTGACGGCAAAACGCTGGCTGAGAATCCTCTACTGGCTGCCTGCTTTCCTGCTATCCGCAGGATTACTTTATCTGGTTTACTTCTCCAATAACGCCTTTGCCGAACGCCATACACAGGCTATTGGATGGTTTTCCATCTTTTTCTTCCTGTTTACGGCTCCTAAACTATTGCTGTCTCTCTGCACGATTATCGGGGTACCCTTTCCACAAATGGCTACGGTGGCCCCGAACTCCCTTTTTATCTGTACCGGACTGACATTAGCCGTGATTTCTATCGTAATGATCATCTACGGGTCTTTTATCGGACGCACGCAGTTTGACGTCAAAGAGGTAACTTATTCCTCGCCCAAGCTTCCATCGGCTTTCGATGGATACCGTATTGTTCAGTTTATCAGATATTCACATCGGAAGTTGGCAGGGAAATACTTCCGCTATTCAGAAGTTAGTAAAACTGGTGAATGAGCAACAGGCCGATCTTATTGTCTTTACCGGAGATCTGGTTAATCATCGTGCAGTCGCACTGAATGATTTTCAAGATATACTGGCCGGACTGAAAGCCAAAGATGGAGTCTACTCCATTTTAGGGAATCATGATTACGGCCCTTATTTCCGCTGGAAAAGCCAGCAAGAGCAAGACGATAATCTGAATGATCTCCTGCAAAGACAAGCCGCTATGGGCTGGAAGTTATTGAATAATTCTCATACGATTCTGATTCAGGGCAGCGACAGTATCGCCCTTATTGGAGTTGAAAACGAAGGAGAACCGCCTTTCTCCCAATATGCTGATCTCCCCGAAGCGATGCGGGGAACCGAAGGAATGTTCCAGATACTTTTAAGCCATAACCCTACCCACTGGAGACGGGAAGTACTCCCACAAACAGACATCGATTTAATGCTGGCAGGGCATACCCACGCCATGCAGTTAAAATTCGGTAATCATTCTCCTTCCTCTTACATCTATCCCGAATGGAGCGGGATGTATCTGGAAGGAACACGTGGTTTGTACGTAAATGAAGGCATCGGCTATGTCGGACTTCCTTTCCGCTTCGGTGCATGGCCGGAAATAACGGTGCTTACCCTACGACAGTAAGCACGCTTTTTCCATTGATCTTCTTATGTACCTGCACCTGAACTGAAATACGTTCACTCATTTCCTGTACATGGGAAATGACTCCGATTTTCCGTCCCTGCATCTGTAGCTGCTCCAAAGCTTCCATGGCTGTTCTCAGACTGTCAGCATCCAACGAGCCGAATCCTTCGTCGATAAACAGGATTCTACTTTCAGATTATTGCTCGAAAGCGAAGATAAGCCCAATGCAAGTGCCAGTGAAATCAGGAAAGATTCACCTCCCGAAAGCGAATATACCGTACGTATCTCATCACACATATCGCAATCAATCACCTGAAGCGCCAGTGTATCGGGGACTTGCTGTAACTTATACCGCTTGGAAAGATAAGCCAAATGTTTGTTGGCATGGAGCAATAACAGATTTAAAGTATAACTTTGGGCTATGACTTTAAATTTCGCACCGTCGGCACTACCAATCAATTTATTCAATTTAGCCCAACGTACGGCAACTGCCTGCTTTTCGGTAGCTCCTTGGTTATCTGCTCAAAGATTGTTTTATTCTTTGCCTGCTGCAACAGACGTGCCTCCGCAATCGACAGCGCACGTTCCGTATTAAGATTATCTTCCTGTTGTTTCGCTATAGTCTGAGGAAGTGCCTGATCCGGAAGTTCGATACCTTTCTGTTGCTCCCGAAGTTCTTCAATGACAACGGACAATTGTTTCATTTCTCCCTGTAGACCGGAAAGATGATTTTGTACTCCCTCCACTTGTTTACGAGCCTTTTCCAACGCCTCATTCAATTCTTTTTCTCTTCGGGGGCAACAGCAGCCTTTTCGTCCGCACTCTTCCCTTTTAATAACAAAGAACGTTCCTGTCGGAGTGCATCCAACGCTTTAGCGATCACTTCGAATCTTTGTTGCTCATCAATAGCTGCTTTCTGTAAAATAGCCGACTGTTCTTTAGCGGCTGATACCTTTTTGCGCAGCCAAACGACACTGCGAGACATTCTCACGCAGAGCATCACAGTATGTCCGCAATTTCTTTATTTTCTCATCGTTCTGCTGCCATTCCGCATACAGATGCTGATGTCTGAAATACGTTCCGCCAACTCATTTAACCGATTCTGTATCTGATCTTCCTCTCCAGCCGGCAATCCTTCTTGTTGCAAAACGGACAACTGTTCTTTTATCTGTACCTCAGTTGCTCTTTGATGGGTTAAGTCTCGTTGCAGGGCAATGCTGCGATTATTTATCTGCTGATAAGCAGACACTGCGGTATTATATTCCTGTTCCATATTCCGGTAAAGAGTATCCACTACCTCTTGTTCCCGATGATAAGGATGTGTCGTACTTCCACAAACCGGACAAGCCTCCTTCCTGCAACTGCTGACGCAATGCTTTCACATCCTTTCCTACCGCCATACGGGCATTTTCATAAAAGCCGCTGCAAGGCTTTAACTACAGTATCCTGCTCTGCCAACTGCTGTGTACAAACAGTCACTTCCTTTTCCAGTTTCTCTATATCCTGCTTCGACTTCGATTGTTCTTCAGTCAATTTCTTTATATTCTGCAAGCGCGTCAGTTCTTTTTGAATCTTACCCTGCTCATCTACCAAAGAAGGATAACCGAAAGAATTTAACCGGCCAAGGCGTTCTTCATTCACTTTTTGTCCATGTTTCCAATGTATCCTTTTCCTCGTTAAGGATGACTTCAATCTGTTCCAGCCTGCAGTGACTCCACATCTGTACGATTCAACAGACGACTCAAAGAATGATAGGAGATCCGTAACTGCTCTATCGCAGATGCAGATTTCTTCTCCTGATCCGCCACCTGCTGACGGGCAGCCTGCAAAATTTGTTGAGACTGTATATACCCCGCCTGCTGCGACTGTATTTTGTACATCTAGCTGACGTGCCTTTTTCAAATCCGGCTGTATCGCTTCCCACTGCGCTTTAAAATGAATCAGTCCTTCTTCCTGAACAACCAAAGCATCCTGTAGATTCTTTTGTTTATTCAGTTCCTCCTGCTCTTCCTGCTGCTTTTTTCACCCAAAGAGCACCCTGCATTTTCAATGAACGGACCACATTCAATTGCGCATTCAGTTCTGCCAGCAATTTAATCCCTGCCGCACGTTTCTCAACCAACTGTTCTTTCTCATTCTGCAAGGTTAAAAGTTCTTCCTCCGGCAACAACTCAATCACACTCATCTTACTTTGAATCATCGTCACCTCTTCTTGTGCAGCCTTATTCCGGGCAAAATCTCCTGAGAGATGCGGGGAATAAACACCTGTTCCCGTCAACTTCTCCAGTAGTTCCGCTTTCGCCGCCCCTCTGGATTTCAGAAAAGTTGCAAAGTCGTTTTGTGCCAGCAATACGGAACGGGTAAATTGCTCATACGTCAAACCGACCAACTCTACCAACTGTGCCAGCAATTCTTTCTTCGTTCCCTGAAATTCTTTTTCCGTATCCAAATCTTTCACCTCCAGCACTTGAGGCTGTAAAGAACCACTCGCCTTATTCCTTGTCCGTCTGACCGACCACCGGGAACGATATCGATGTCCGTCCACTCCTTGAAAATCGACCTCCGCATATCCGTCACTCGTCCCCGACGAAGCAGATTTCTCACATCTGACTGATTGATCTGGTTATCTCCCACATCTGCCAGATTGATACTCTCCACCGAAGCCGCAAAACGAGGAGCCTTGTCATATAATGCCAGACACAGAGCATCCAACAAAGTCGACTTTCCGCTCCTGTAGCACCGGAAATTGCAAATATACCAGCCGAAGATAACGGTTCCATCGTAAAATCTATTTCAACACTGCCTTCTATCGAAGTCAGATTCTTCAATCTTATTGCTATAATTTTCATTCTCCCTCCTCCTCTTCTTTTTACGAGTTGCGGAAATATATGCTTCCTGGAATAAATCAGTCAGGTCGGCAGGCATTTCCGCCTGATAAACCTTTTTTCGAATGCAGATTGCGCAATCTGCAACGGAGACATTTCCTGCAATCCCTTTTTCCAGCCATCAACCTCCTTTTTCCACTCTTTCTTCCTGACGATAAGCAGAAACGATACGTGCCAGACGATATTTCTTACCAGCCAATGCCTCTTCTATTTCCTGACGAAGCATAGGTTCCGGTTCTTCAGCAAAACCTTGACTTCCAGATAAGGAGAGCCCTTCTCCATCCACCTCCGGTAAATCTCTTAATATTTCTATTATTTTTCCGGTGAAGCAGCCTCTCCACCCGGCACACTGATAAGAGGTATGGATTGTGGACACTCTATCCTTCTGATATCAACCGCACAGCCTTCATCTAAAATCACCATCACCACCCCGTGATGATAATGCTTCTCGGCAAAGACATAGGAATCGGACTTCCGGCATATCTTACATTCTCCTGCCGGATACGCGTTGCGCCTTATGAATATGACCAAGAGCCGTATACGCAATTTGTTCGGAAAAAGCATCAGGTGACACACATTCCAAACCACCAATCACTGTACGTTCGCTATAATCTTTCTCCGCAATCTCCGAACCGATAGCCTGTAAATGACCGACAGCGAGAATAGCCTGATTCGTTTTCCGGCGTGCCCACAACCTTTGTAAAAGTCGCGCGTAAAGTTCGCGAACTCCTTCCATATAGGGTTCCCTTCTGTCTCCACTACCGGATAATCTCCCTGCCGCAAAAAAAGGAACAGCCATACAAAGTACTTCTACTTCCCCTTCTCTATTCTTCAATTCTATTGTCAAATGATCATAGTCAATCTCTCCGCCCTCCAATTTGCGCACTACCCTCTGACTTCCGTCCGCATCGCCTGCAACAAAGGCAGAGGTTCCAAACGCGCCGCAGAGTCATGATTGCCGGCAACAATCACAATCTGAAGAGTGGGATTCTCCGCCGTCACTCGATAAATAAAATGATAATACAGGCTTTGAGACGCAGCAGAAGGATTGGAAACATCAAAAACGTCTCCGGCTATAATCAGTGCATCAATCTCGTTTTGTCGGTTTCTTCGGCCAGCCAATCAAGAAAAAGCCTTATGTTCTTCCGCGCGGTCGTAACCAAAAAATGTCTGTCCTAAATGCCAATCGGCAGTATGTAGTATACGTATCATATCATTATCTGTCTATAACAGAAGACAAAAATAACATAATCGCAAAGATTATGTTGTATCCTACTGCTTTTTTTACCAATAATCATGTATCTTTGCATATATATAAAAATAAACTCCCCATGAAGATACTATATTATATTTATCAAATTTGTATTGCTTTTACCTATCCTATTGGTATTGACTATTCTTACAGCGATTGTCACCATTGTAGGCTCTTTACTAGGAGGAGCTCATTTCTGGGGATACTATCCGGGCAAAATATGGTCACAACTCATCTGTCTTTTTCTGTTGATTCCTGTAAAGATTCACGGTCGTGAAAAATTACACGGAAGACCTCTTATATCTTTTGTGCCGAATCATCAGGGATCCTTCGATATTTTTCTTATTTATGGATTCATCGGAAGAAATTTCAAGTGGATGATGAAAAAAAGCCTGCGTAAGATACCATTTGTAGGAAAAGCATGTGAAAGTGCAGGACACATTTTTGTAGACCGGTCCGGTCCCAAAAAGTACTGGAGACCATTCGGCAAAGCAAAAAGATTCGCTGAAAGACGGGGTATCCTTAGTCGTTTTTCCCGAAGGGGCACGTACTTTCACTGGACACATGGGATATTTCAAAAAAGGGGCGTTTCAATTGGCAGATGACTTGCAGCTGGCAGTTGTTCCCGTCACAATCGACGGTTCTTTTGAAATTCTTCCACGCACAGGCAAATGGATACATCGCCATCGCATGATTCTGACTATTCACGACCCTATTCCTCCCAAAGGAAAAGGCATGGAAAATATCAAGGCAACCATGGCAGAGGCTTATGCTGCTGTTGAGAGTGCACTTCCTGAAAAGCATAAAGGAATGATCACAAACGAAGACCAGGATCGATAAAAACGAAATGCGGGGATACTCACGCACCCCCGCATACCTAACCAGTCTTTATGCATTAATCTATTAAATCAAAAAGTCTATATATTATGTAGAAATCTTATTGTCTGGTTAGACATCATTTGCAATTCCTGGAATGTCAAAGCAAATCCTCTTCTTATTTCTTCTTCTAATCGCTCTAAAGAGAAGTACTCTGCTTTTATTCCATTGATTTTGCCTCTAAAATAATTATTGTATTGTTCATGCAATGTATCTGGAGTAACTAAACCTCCAAAACCATATTCCCCCACTACAATAACCGGTTTTCGTTGTAATACCCCTTCATAGGCTATACCCCTTGCGCCAATGATAAGCCCAGCCTCATTTACAGCCTTCACTTATCTCCTCGTCAGAAAAGATATATCTCACCTGATACTCTTGTATTGTATCTAATAGAATACTTACTCTCAATTTTGCACGGGGACAATCAATCCCGACTGCAATAGAAGAATTATATTCAATAGATTGCTGTTTGTCACCTTCCCAAGTGCCAATAGCAACTGTATGATGACTATTCATTATATAAAAAGTTAAGGTCTAGTTCCTTATTTACTCTATTACTAGTTCTCCGTATACGTATCCGCCTCCGGCGACTTTAAATTTAGTTTATAAACGCCCGGAGCCCATCCTTCTATAGAGAAAGAAGTTGTTTGTCCAGGAGCCGTTACCTGACAGACTTCCTGTACTTGTCCATCCACTAGTATTTTCACTTCGCCCAAAGGAACTGTGAAAATGATTTCTACAATATTATCATCTGTAGAAACGGACGCACTAATAGGTATTACAGGAATAGAGCGACTTGTCGTAGTCGGAACTTCCTTTTAACACAAGAGGCATTTTTCTCTCTACCCGTTCTGTACTCTCCAATAGCGATCATATTCCCTGCAATAAATAATGCAGCTAGAAAAGATAAAATAAAACGTACTTTCATAATTATATTGCTTTTTGTTTCGCCAAAAGTACGGTATGTCTTCGAAAAACAAAAAAATCAACCCGGACAAATTACAAGAGGTTAATGAAAAGTAACAACCTATTAATCAACATATTATTAATTATCAATTTAACATTTACCCGGACAATCCATTTTTTATTTCTCAGAATTCCTTCAAAAAGGTCCAAATCTTCTTGTGGAGAAATGCCTAATCGACCTTTCAGCCTTCCTTTTGCCCTCGTTACAGAATCAGAAGTAGTATGAAAGATACAACTTAGCTCTTCGTGACTCAAACCAAATTTAAGAAAGCAACAGATCTCAAGATCATGTTTAGTAAGAGTTGGTTCTTTCCAATAAACGACTAACATAATTCCAATAAATCAAATCAAACAGACTAAATAGTTTTTTGACGCTCTTCATTAGAAAGTTTTCCTCTTAAGGTCCCCTCTTTTATTGCCAATAGAAGCCGAAATGCATGTATAAATGAGCCTGAAGATATGCCAACATTTAATTCACCCCCAGTTCTTTCAGATGTTCCGACAAAGTTTTATTCTGCATGGTTAAAAGAACAATCTTTCCATTGAGTTCTCCTACTTTAGTACGATTTTCTTCTAACATCAGATTTTCCTTTAACACCTGATCTTTTGATATTTGAATATCCTCTATTTCCTGCTGGTATCGTTCTATTTCTTCTTCATTCTCTTGAATCTGTAATTCAATCTCGGCTATTTTCTTTTTTGTTATTCCGATTTTTATAATAATAATAACACATACATGCAACAACAAATAAAAAGCAATCGTACCCCACAGAATAAAGTTCGTATATCGTACTTTCATTTGCAAATTATCATTCCGTAGTTTTTCATTCTCATATTTTTTCTGTAAACTTGCTATTAACTCTCGTGAGTTAAGCTCCTCCATAGCATTAGTTATGGAATCTGCTAATTCATGATAAACTATTGCTTCTTCAAAATTATCAATATCCTTTTCCAAGAAATATAAACAATCGTATGCACTAATCTGCGTATATGCTTTTAGAAGAGTTCGCACTCATTATTAAATATTTTCTAGCATTTTCTGTCTGCCCCATTTGTATATACAAATATCCCAAAGACATACACTCTACATATTTCCTTTCCTCATCCGTTTCTTTTTCATAAGCAGCTAAGAAATAACGTTCTGCTTTGATAAATTTTGCATAGAGCGATACAATATACCTAATTCATGCAATATTGTAATTTCAGATAAATAATTCTTCTGTACTGCTATTTCTAATGCGTTATTATAATATAAGAAACAGCTATCCCATTCAGACTTAAACAAATAAACTCTAGCAATATTCAACCTAGCACTAATAACCGAAAGAGAATCCTTTAACTGCTTATATGTAGTAAGTGCTTCCCTAAAATTCGTCAAAAGCATCATCGTACAAGTCCTGTTTTCGATTTATCATACCAACCTCTTCTGCTATCAATGCCAACATTTTATGATCCTTAGTTCTCTCATAAACATCTTTTGCCGCAAGAAAAGATTTCAAGGCTTCTTCCTCCTTATCCAATTCAAGCATAACTCTTCCATGATAAAATAGAGCCTTTGCATACATTATTGGGGAGGTCTGAGTTATTGTATAGTAATTCAGAGCTAATGCAATCAACGAATCGAACTAAACTTCATATAGTTCTTATCCATTGCCTGCGTCATCAGAAGAGCATAAGTCGCTTGTGACTCACCCCACAATTTTTCAGGATCATGAATACCTTTTAATAGGTTTAGAGCACTATCGGACATAGATCCATACACTTTTCCACTTTTGAAAAAGTCATGTTGAGAGCGTCCGTATCTCTATGACAGGAAACTGCCAAAAAGAAAGAATAAAGAAAAAAGCAATACGAATAGAAAAGGACGTTTTCATCTTATCTTGAGTTTTATGCAAAAATACGCAAAAAACTCAAGATTTATTTCTTCGAACCTACATTTTGTTGCATCCGTTGATGCTCTTCTATCAATTGCATGTTCTCTTTGGCCTTCGTCAAGAACTCTCGCACCATCTTATTACTCTTAAAAGAATAGGGAGCATCCTTTATTATATCATCTATTTGTGGAGTCATAATAGGATATGGCAAAGAGCCTGCAAAGCATTATAAATACATTAGGTCCTAATACATTTTCATAATTATCCGAGATGAAAGTCTTGACATATTGATTCATCGCTTTCATCAGTGAATCTCCTTCTGCAAGTAACTGTTCATGAACTTCTTCCAGATCAGCGCCATCCATCACCATACGGGTTTCTTTTCTTTCCAGTTCACCGATGCTTTCTTCCATTGCATTCTTCTTTGCAATAAAGTCATACAATGCTGTGTTCAAAGGAGTTCCAACCGCTTTAAGGTCGGTATTGCTAATGGTAATAACGATCTTGCCACTTTCCAACACAACCGGCATGACACTTTCGTCATCCATATAAAGTGTTGTCATTTGTACAGAATCGATTTTCCCTTTCATTGAAAAATGATCCATGCACTACTTCAGCCGAGTCCAGTTTTGTCCATTCTCCATCCCTCAAAGTCTTCAGATATAACATTTTTCCATCCAGACCATTTACTGAAGATGTTCCTTCTATCTTATACTTATGAGTACACGAAGCTAGAAAGGGAAGCAAAAGCACAAAAGGCAAAATCTTATTCACGTTCATTGTTTCATTAAATTCTGGGTACAAAGGTACAACTGATTCGGACTTAAAAGAAACATTTTATCAATATTTAAAACTTGTAAGACTCTTTTCTTTAATAATCCTTATAAACAGAGGTGGGAGATCATTTTTTTCATTTAGTTTATCTAAATTTGCAGTCATGAAAGCAACAACTTATGCACCTTTTGCCAAACCGCTTTATGTCATGGTAAAAGCCCGTGGGAGCCGTATGCAACCTCGCATGCGAATACTGCTATTATTTGGAAAAGGCGAATCTATACAAAGAAAACCCGAAACATGTAATGAGCGATGAGCTACTGGAAAAGTTTATCGACGAGTATATCAACTCTCAAACCATGCCTCAAGTGCTTTTTACCTGGCACGGTGGAGAAACGCTGATGCGTCCGCTTTCTTTTTATAAAAAGGCGATGGAGCTGCAAAAAGAAATACGCCCGCGGACGTACGATTGACAATTGTATCCAGACGAATGGAACCTTGCTTACAGACGAATGGTGCGAGTTCTTCCGTGAAAACAACTGGCTGGTAGGGGTTTCCATTGATGGCCCGCAAGAGTTTCATGACGAATATCGCAAAAATAAGATGGGCAAACCTTCTTTCGTCAAAGTGATGCAAGGGATCAATCTCCTGAAAAACATGGAGTAGAATGGAACGCTATGGCTGTTGTGAACGATTTCAATGCCGAATATCCATTAGACTTTTATAATTTCTTCAAAGAAATAGATTGCCATTATATTCAGTTCGCTCCGATTGTTGAACGCATTGTTTCACATCAGGACGGTCGTCATCTTGCCTCTCTGGCAGAAGGTAAAGAAGGGGCATTGGCTGATTTTTCCGTAAGTCCGGAACAATGGGGTAACTTTCTCTGTACAATTTTTGATGAATGGGTAAAAGAAGATGTGGGCAAATTCTTCATACAGATATTCGATTCCACATTGGCTAACTGGATGGGCGAGCAACCGGGCGTATGTACAATGGCGAAGCATTGCGGACATGCCGGCGTTATGGAATTCAACGGAGACGTATACTCTTGTGACCACTTCGTATTCCCGGAATATAAATTGGGAAATATCTATAGCCAAACTTTGGTGGAAATGATGCATAGTGAACGACAGCATAACTTCGGAACAATGAAATACCAATCACTCCCAACCCAATGCAAGGAGTGCGACTTTCATTTGCCTGCAACGGAGAATGTCCAAAGAACCGCTTCAGTCGGACAGCGGACGGCGAACCCGGTCTGAACTATCTGTGCAAAGGATATTACCAATACTTTCAGCATGTAGCTCCCTATATGGATTTCATGAAAAAAGAATTAATGAATCAACAGGCGCCCTGCCAACATCATGAAAGCACTAAAAGACGGAAGTTTAAAAAATAGAATATTAACATCATAATTTATAATTGTTATCATAAAGTAATGAACAGACTAAGACTTTATTTATTAGCGCTGACAGCGCTCTCGTGTGCTCCGCTAAAGCGGATGAAGGTATGTGGTTATTGCAATTAATGCAACAGCAACATTCCATAGATATGATGAAAAAACAAGGATTGAAACTGGAAGCCCAGGACTTATATAACCCGAACGGCGTCTCTTTGAAAGATGCAGTCGGTATATTCGGAGGAGGATGTACAGGAGAAATCATCTCACCTGAAGGCTTAATTCTGACAAACCATCACTGCGGTTATTCTTCTATCCAGCAACACAGTAGTGTAGAACACGATTATCTGACAGATGGCTTTTGGGCTACATCCAGAGATCAGGAACTTCCTACTCCGGGACTAAAGTTCACCTTCATCGAACGTATCGAAGATATAACAGATATTGTGAATGCTAAAATCGCCGCCAAAGAGATTACAGAATCCCAGTCATTCACCGGTGCTTTCCTTGAAGGACTGGCTAAAGAACTCTATGAAAAAAGTGACCTGAAAGATAAGAAAGGAATTGTACCGCAAGCCCTTCCTTTTACGCAGGAAACAAATTCTACCTGTTCTACAAGAAAATATATCCGGATGTACGTATGGTTGCCGCTCCTCCTTCTTCAGTAGGTAAATTCGGTGGCGAAACGGATAACTGGATGTGGCCCCGTCACACCGGTGACTTCTCCATGTTCCGTATTTATGCGGATGCTAACGGAGAACCGGCAGAATACAGCGCAAAAGCAATACTCCTTTGAAAACAAAAAAACATTTGTCTATCTCGCTCAAAGGTTTGAAAGAAGGAGACTATGCAATGATCATGGGATTCCCCGGAAGAACCAGCCGTTATCTGACCGTATCGGAAGTAAAAGAACGCATGGAATCAACCAACGACCCGCGTATCCGTATCCGCGGTGCCCGTCTGGCTGTATTGAAGGAAGTGATGAATGCAAGTGATAAAATCCGCATCCAGTATGCAAACAAATATGCCGGTTCCAGTAACTACTGGAAAAATTCTATCGGAATGAACAGGGCAATCATCGACAACGATGTATTGGGTACGAAAGCTGCGCAAGAAGCTAAATTTGCAGAATATGCAAAGGCACAAAACAATACCGAATATGCCAATGTTGTGAAAAAAGATCGATGATCTGGTAGCACAAACAGGCTCCTCTCAATTATCAACTGACTTGCCTGACTGAAGTTTTCTTCGGAGCTATCGAATTTGGTAACTCAATGTTAACTAAAACACGGGAAGCTTTGGTTGATAAAACGACTCTCTGATCAAAGTTCGTCTGGAAGGTCTGAAAGAAAACTTCAAAGCATCCATAACAAAGACTATGATCATGAAGTAGACCGTAAAGTAGCTAAAGCACTGCTTCCCTCTATGCAGAAATGATTCCGGCAAACCAACGCCCTGCTATCTATAAAGTGATCGAGCAAAAATATAAAGGAGATTACAACAAGTTCGTAGACGATATGTACGATAAGTCTATTTTTGCCAATCAGGCTAACTTTGATAAATTCCTCAAAAGCCGACAGTAAAAGCTATTGATGAGGATCTGGCTTTTGCAATATGCCCAATCCAAATACGATCAATACGGCAATCTCCTTTGATCAGCTAAAAAGAGCTGAGACAAAGAACTTGCTCTGCTCCACAAAAACTTACATCCGCGGTTTTAGGTGAAATGAAATTGCCTGTTCCTTCATATCCGGACGCAAACTTCACCATTCGCCTGACCTATGGTAACGTAAAACCATATGATCCGAAAGATGGTGTACACTATAACTATTACACAACAACAAAAGGTATTCTTGAAAAAGAAAATCCGGAAGACCGCGAATTTGTGGTACCGGCCAAGTTGAAAGAACTTATAGAAAAGAAAGACTACGGTCGTTATGCATTACCTAACGGTGATATGCCTGTCTGCTTCCTGTCAACCAATGACATTACCGGTGGTAACTCCGGTAGTCCAGTATTGAACGAAAACGGAGAATTGATCGGCTGTGCATTCGATGGTAACTGGGAATCGCTGAGCGGTGATATCAACTTTGACAACAACCTGCAACGTTGCATCAATCTGGATATCCGCTATGTCCTGTTCATCTTGGAGAAATTAGGAAACTGCGGACATCTGATTAATGAAATGACTATCGTAGAATAAATGAGAAAACAAATTATATTTGCTATTTTTTTCACTGGCAACTCTTAGCATCCACGCCGACGAAGGTATGTGGATGCTGACTGACCTGAAAGCACAAAATGCAGTTGCCATGCGGGGAACTCGGTCTGAGATTCCTGTTGAAGAGGTATATAATGCCAATAGCATCTCTCTGAAAGATGCTGTTGTACACTTCGGTGGCGGATGTACCGGAGAAGTCATTTCTTCTGAAGGACTGGTACTCACCAATCATCATTGTGGTTACGGAGCTATCCAACAACATAGTAATGTAGAGCATGATTACCTGACAGAAGGATTCTGGGCCATGAACCGTGATGCAGAACTTCCCACACCGGGATTGACCGTCACTTTTTTCGACCGTATCCTTGATGTAACCAGTTACGTAAACGATCAGTTGAAAAAAAGATGAAGATCCGAATGGTACTAATTATTTGTCGCCAAGTTACCTGAGCAAAGTGGCAGAACGCTTCGCTAAAGATGAAAATATAGAAGTCACCCCTGCAACCAAACTTGAACTTAAAGTTTTTACGGAGGAAATAAATATTATATGTTTGTAAAGACCGTATACAGCGATATTCGCATGGTAGGTGCTCCCCCTCTTCTATTGGTAAATTAGGAGCCGACACAGACAACTGGATGGCCCCGCCATACCGAGATTTTTCCTCTTCCGCATCTATGCTGATAAAAACGGCAAACCTGCCGCATATTCTAGAGACAATGTTCCTTTGCAGGTCAAAAAACATTTGAAAATCAGCATTGCCGGAGTACAGGAAGGTGACTTCACCTTTGTTATGGGATTCCCGGGACGTAACTGGCGATATATGATTTCCGATGAAGTGGAAGAGCGTATGCAGACTACCAACTTTATGCGTCAACATGTACGCGGTGCCCGTCAGAAAGTTCTGATGGAGCAGATGCTGAAAAGATCCTGCCGTACGAATCCATTATGCAAGTAAGTATGCATCTTCAGCCAATTACTGGAAAAAATGCAATTGGTATGAACGAAGGATTAGTACGTCTCAAAGTACTGGATACCAAACGTAAGCAACAAGAAGAACTCTTGGCCCGTGGCCGCGAAAAAGGTGATGATTCTTATCAGAAGGCATTTGATGAAATACGTTCTATCGTTGCTCATCGACGGGATGCACTCTATCACCAGCAAGCCCTTAACGAAGCACTTGTCACAGCACTTGACTTTATGCGCCTCCCTTCTACAACAGAAATGGTCACTGCCCTTAAGTCAAAAGAAACCAAAGAACAAATAAAAACAGCTACCGAAAACCTGAAACAAGCCGGTGAAAAATACTTTGCCTCCGTTCCTTCCCGGAAGTAGAGCGAATGGTTGCCAAAACCATGCTGCAAACTTATGCCAGCTACATTCCGGAGGAACAACGAATCAATATTTTCGAGATCATAAACTCACGTTTCAAAGGAAATATAGATTCATTTGTAGATGCTTGTTTTGAATATTCGATTTTGGTAATCCCAAGAACTTTGAAAAGTTTATCAAAAAACCAAGCTTTTATATAAGATAGGTCATGACTGGATGGTACTTTTCAAATACTCCATCACAGATGGAATATTGAAAACTGCCATTGCCATGAAAGAGGCTAATCAGAACTACGACGCTGCTCATAAGGTATGGGTAAAAGGAATGATGGACATGAGACAGGAAAAAGGAATGCCTATCTATCCGGACGCCAATTCAACCTTACGACTGACTTACGGACAGGTACTTTCTTACGAACCTGCCGACGGGTAGTTTATGACGCTCATACTACACTCAAAGGAGTTATGGAGAAGGAAGATCCAGGAAACTGGGAATTTGTAGTTCCGCAGAAGTTGAAGGAACTATATAAAGCCAGAGACTATGGACGCTATGGTAAAGACGGTGAAATGCCTGTCTGCTTTATTGTTAATACTGATAATACAGGAGGAAACTCCGGCAGTCCGGTATTCAATAGCAAAGGACAACTAGTGGGCACAGCTTTCGACCGCAATTTTGAAGGTTTGACAGGAGACATCGCTTTCCGTCCTTCCTCACAACGTGCCGCCTGTGTAGATATCCGCTATACCTTATTTATTATCGATAAATATGCAGGAGCCTCCCACATTATTGATGAACTGAGTATTGAATAAATAGATAATGAAAAATGGATAATGGAAAATCTCTATGCAGAATGGCATCATCAATTCTCCATTA
>VOFG01002267.1_pt1 | contig 29706 bp, 62 predicted proteins | sample 5384171 | NCBI WGS metagenome assembly VOFG01 (sample SAMN12384726, study PRJNA508395) | human gut metagenome | isolation source: healthy gut F | host: Homo sapiens
AAGCTGGAAAGGATGTAGAAGCGTCCGAAAAGAAAGAACAGGTGGTGTGCAGGAAGCGGGAAGAAATGGAGAAGTGTGAAAACACTGAGGCGCATGAAAGCTGCAGAACACGGACAGAAACCGTGCTGCGGTCATTCTGAAATTTCGAAGGCCTGTGACCACATCGAATATGCCGCAGAGTATAACGGCATCTCCATGACTCTGGAACTTCAAAAGACCGCACCATAATCCTTCCACCGCTTTCTGTCTATACAGAACTTAACGCAAAATACCTGCGTCATCAGGGGTTACTTTGTTCAGGTCAGTCCGGATTATACACGGGAAGATCTGGAAACCGAAAGGCAGAGAGCATTTCAAAGAATACGCTACCTTTAGTGCTATGGCAGGGCAGGTGCTGCGTCTGGCTGGATACCATGGGAGGGGATCCGGTCGTACCTGGTTCCACAGACCGAGGGTGCGGAGGTCGAAGGTATGGCGGCTATGGTTATCCGCGCTGTTAAAACAACATAGATGCAGACGGACCGCATCAGCCTGTACACGCCTTACACGGAGCATCTGTTTTTGCAGAAGGACTGGGAACAGATCTGGCAGCTTTGCATGTTGGGCGATGCCCTGTTATGTCTGGAGCTGGAACAGCGGAAAGCAGAACTTGCCAGAGTGAAATTTCCGCTTGTATGGGAAGATACGAAGACGCTGATTTCTGCATGGCACAACCAGTTCCAAAGTGTCAGAACCGCGTATTTCTGTTTGGTTCAGCCATGGTCCTGCACAGCAGTTACTTAAACCGCAATATGCCAGATGCAGTGCGAAAGCATGGCTTTACCCGATTTCCATGATGCTGACGGAATATCTGTGGTTCTGGATCGGGAGAGCGGAAGGAGATTCCGCAGGCAGCCACGGGCAGCTTTCCTGGTTTCGTAAAATGTATCAGGATATCTGGGGCATTAGGGCATCCCTGGAAGAACAGTTTGCGGACTGACAAAGAACTATCCGGATGTGGTGGGTGGAAACATCCGCTACCTGTGCGGCCTCATTGCAGGAGGAATCCCGGGCGCGGCAGGAAGTATGCTGCTGATGCCTACCTATTCTAACTCCGGTTCTGTTATCGAACTGATGAAACAGTCTGCACCGGTTCCGTTTTTGCATTTTCAGGCAGCAGGAAATGGTGAGGCCGATGAGGTGGAGCGGAGAAATCTGGCTGAATCTGCTGGAAAGCGGGAATACAGAAGAAATAGATGCGGAAATGCCGGAAGATGATTCCCAGAGTGCATAGGAATGTTGTGTAACAGAACAACGAATTAATGAGAAACCTTATCATTTATTAGAAATATAAATAAATGGTAGGTTTCTTTTAAAATACAATTGGCAATTCATTTGGGCATTCTGTATAATTTTACTAAAAGATTTATCAATTACATTATGAAAATGAAAATAAGGGGGATGTTAAGAATGAAGATTGAGTTACCAAAATCAGCCCAAGAGAGGTTCAGCGGCTAGCAGAGAAAAGTTCAAAAGGCGGTTACTACTGCTGTGAGGCGCTGATGAGCGCAATCCGCGAGAGTTTCAGCGATGTTCCGGAAGAGGTCATTGCTATGGCTTCTGGTATGGCAGTAGGCGCAGGAAGAGTCTGGCTGCGCGTGTGGTGCCCTTCAACGGAGGTGTTCTGGCTCTCGGCATGTTCTTTGGCCGCACCGAGCAGAAAGGACCGACTGACCCGAAAGAGCATCAAATGTATGGAACTGACTCATGAGCTGCATGACTGGTTCAAAGGAGCAAATGGAAAGAATGCCATCTGCTGCCGGGTCCTGACAAAAGAGTTTAACATGGGACAGGGAGGCACAAAGAGCAGTGTATTTTCTTTACCGGTTTTATGTGCATGGAAAATGGCGCAGATCGTCTGCCGTGAACTTGGCATAAAGAATCTGGATGAGGTTGATGAGCCGGCACCGCGCCGTACCATCGCGGAAATCTGATCGGAGGGGCGTATGAAAGAGATGATCAAAAGGTTCCAGTTCCTTTATGTGGCGTGATGCTGGGAACCGCGGCGTTGGGAAATCTGCAGGTTGCAGAGTTATTCAGAGGGAATCCGGCAAGTGTGCGGGCTGTTTGCCGCCCTGCTGCTGATCCTGATCCTGGCTAAACTGATCTGCTTTCCTCAGATGATCAAAGAAGATATGAAGAATCCGATCATGGCAAGTGTTGTCGGTACGGGTTCCATGGCACTGATGATTTTGAGCACTTACGCAAAACCGTGGATCGGTCAGGCGGCGTATGGCATCTGGTTGTTCGCGATTCTGCTTCATGTGATCCCTGATTGTGTATTTTACTATAACACATTTTATGTAAGCTTCAGATGCCGAAGGTATTTGCCAGCTATTACATTGTCTATGTCGGCATTGCGGTAGCGGCCATCACGGCACCGGCGTATGAGCAGACGGCCATCGGAGGAGCCGCTTTCTGGTTTGGTTTTTGTGTCACTGATCCTGCTTCTGATCCTGGTGACCTACCGCTATGTGACGGTGAAAGAGGTTCCGGATCGGCGAAACCGCTGATCTGCATTTACGCAGCACCGGCAAGCCTCTGTGTGGCTGGATATGTGCAGTCCGTGACGCCGAAGTCCTTTGGATTTCTTATGGCCTTGTTTGTGCTGGCAACGGTCCTGTATCTGTTTGCCCTGGTGAAAGCAAATGGGATATCTGAAAATGCCGTTCTACCCAAGCTATGCGGCATTCACCTTTCCGTTTGTCATCAGTGCCATCGCCGCAAAACAGACCATGGCCTGCGCTGCCAAGCTGGGACATCCGCTTCTGGCGCTTTCCGGATTTGTGCTTGTGGAAACTGTGATTGCGGTAGTCCTGGTGGTGCATACCTATATCCGTTTTATGATGTTTTTAACTGCAAAAATAAATAATCCTATATTATTCACGGCAAAGCCGTGAAAGTGGTTGAAAAGCCACATAGTTACTGTGATTTAACTGAATATTGCTTTTTCACCTATCATGAATGAAAAAGAGCATCCACTTGTGGTAAAATTAAGGTGTCGAATCTCAAATAATACCAACCTGCTATATGATGGAATGACCGGGGATCTGATAAAGATCCAGCTTCGTGACGGAACAACACAGTATTCTCTGCGTAATATCCGGACTCTTTCAAGAAGGTTGTCATTGTAAATGGTGCGAGAGAGAAAAATTATGACATTCAGATCGTTCATGTTTACCGCAAGAAGATATCAGGATGTCTTGTTGTGAATACTGTCATAATCAGAATTATGAGTATAGCGTATGTAAAGTAAAAAGGCAATGGATCAGAAATGGTTCATTGCCTTTTATGCAGGTTTCTATAGCCGTAATCCTTTAATATCTTTAATACGTGATAAGATTGTATTGCAGCTGCAGCTGATAACGCCGGGAAGTGTATCAATAACTGTGTGCAGAAAGTGTTCCATTTCATCACTTGATGAAGTAACGGCATGTACATGCAGCTTGTCTCTTCCTGTGACACGGTAAATCTGCGTGACTGTATCATTTTATATAATATATCTGTCACCTGCGACAGATGGTCTGGTTTTGTCTCAATTTCAAAATAGCATGAAACAGCACCACTGATTTTTTGAGGGTTTATTATAGTTGTATATTCTTCAATTATGCCTTTTTTCTCCAGAGCCTGAATCGGGCTTTTACTGCCACTCTGGAAATACCGGTTTCTTTACCGATATCAGAGTAGGAAATACGTGCATTTTCTATAAGCAACTGGATGATCTTCTGATCCAGTTCATCTAAACCGTTCAGATACATAAGTGTCCCTCCTGTAAAATAATATCCTCCGGATAGTAATTTTCTTAAATATCATATCATTTATGTTGCTGAAAGTAAATTCGGGCTTGACTTAGCGGCTGTAACTACATATAATTGTTTCGCAACGTAATTTGACGGGAGTTTGACACATCAAAAAATTAAAAAGGATACTGCAAAGCCTTGAAACAGGCTTATTTTTTGTCAAATTTTTGTTTTTATTATATAGTAATATTTGGTGATATATGTTATAATAATGACAGAGGTGATCATTATGCGTGTAACAACATCAAAATCGAAAAATTCTGAGTCATTTTATATTACACAATCCTATACAAGTGCTCAGGGAAAAAAAGTACTTCAAAAACAATCCGTAAATTAGGTACTTTGGCTGATTTATCAAAACAACTTCATACGGATCGCGAAGGGGTTCTCGCATGGGCAAATGAACAAGCCCGTCTTGAAACTCTGAAATATAAAAGTGAAAAAGAAGATGCAACTGTTATGATTCCATTCCATTCAAATCGGTTCATGGACTATCATAAACAGAAACTTTTTTCTGGCGGTTATCTTTTTCTTCAATCCATTTATTATGGACTGAAAATGGATTCTATCTGTCGAAAAATCAAAAGCAGGCATAAATTCGAGTATGATCTCAATGCGATTTTGTCAGATTTGATCTATACAAGAGTGTTGGAACCTTCCAGTAAAAGTTCTTCCTTTCGTGCTGCAAAACAATTCCTTGAACCACCAACATATGAACTTCATGATGTATATCGCGCTCTTTCCGTTCTTGCATCAGAAATGGATTTTATTCAATCGGAAGTTTATAAAAACAGTTTTTTCCTCGGAAACAGAAATGATCGGATCCTTTATTATGACTGTACAAACTACTACTTTGAAATTGAACAGGAAGATGGAGACAAGAAATATGGGAAAAGCAAGGAGCATCGTCCCAACCCGATTATCCAAATGGGACTTTTCACAGATGGCGACGGAATCCCTCTAGCATTTTCTCTTTTTCCGGGAAATCAAAATGAGCAGAAATCTTTGAAGCCTTTAGAAACTAAGATTCTTCAACAATTCGGTTGTGAGAAATTTATTTATTGCAGTGATGCCGGGCTTGCTTCCGAAGATAACCGTGTACTCAATCATATGGGACAACGGGCATTTATTGTCACTCAGTCAATCAAAAAGCTGCCTGCTGAAGATCGGGCATGGGCTTTGAACAAAACAGATTTTAAACGATTATCAGATGATAAAGTTGTCGATATTACAAATTTAACAGAAAACGATAAAGAACAGCTTTTCTATAAAGATGAGCCTTTTACAACCAAAAAGTTACATCAACGATTGATCATAACCTACTCCCTAAATATGCTGCTTACCAAAAGCTATCCGTGCAGAGCAAATCAGTAGAGCAGAAAAAATGGTTGCAAATGGAACTTTAAAAAGCAACGCAAAAATCCAAATGATCCTGCTCGATTTGTAAATAAGGTTGCTGTCACAAATGAGGGGGAAAAAGCCACAATCCATTATTATCTTGATCTGGAGAAGATTGCAGAAGAAGAAATGTATGATGGACTTTATGCCATCTGTACAGACCTGCTTGATGATGATGTTGCAGATATTTTAAAAGTAAGTGAAGGAAGATGGCAGATTGAAGATTGTTTTAGAACTATGAAAACTGATTTTGAAGCCAGACCGGTTTATTTAACCCGTAAGGATCGCATTAAAGCACATTTTCTTACTTGTTTTCTTGCATTGCTCCATTTTAGATTATTAAATCGTTCTTTAAAAGGAACTTATACGACCAGCCAATTACTTCACACTTTGAAAGATATAAAAGTTTGCTGATGTCGAAGAGCAAGGATTCATGCCGGTATATGAACGTCATGAAATAACCGATGACCTCCATGAAGCCTGTAAATTCCGAACTGACTATCAATTCATAACAAAACGAAACATGAAAGGAATTCAGAAAAAAAAGTAAACGAAGATAAAATATTACTATATTTCGTGTATAGCTCAAAGTGCTCTTGTATTTACAAGGGTTGCCACAGTCCTGTCAAAAGATGGGTCATTTATGTTGCTGAAAGTAAATTCTGGCTTGACTTAGCGGCTTTACATATAATTGTTTTTGCAACGTAATTTGAAACTTGCATTTTGAATACATGGAATAAATTCCGGTGAAGGAAAGAATAAGTGAAATTATAAAGGCTGTGGAGGAATATGATAATGTCAAAAGATGAATATTTGATCACAGATACGCCTCTTAAAGCGTTGACAGTTTTGCAATGCCAATGATTTTGGGCAGTTTTTTCAGCAAATATATAATATGGCTGACTCTATCATCGTCGGCCAATTTGTTGGCTCCTCTGCACTTGCAGCTGTCGGAGCCTGCGCAGCGCTGACCAATGTTTTCATTTGTGTGGCACTGGGGGCCGGTGTCGGTGCCGGTGTGCTCGTGAGCCGCTATTTCGGTGCCAGGGAATATGGAAAAATGAAGACCATCGTGTCAACGTCCTTGTTTAGCTTTTTAATTCTAAGCATAGTCCTTGGTGTTTTTGGCTTTTGCTTTTCCAATTCGATGATGAGGGTATTACAAACCCCTGGCGATATACTGAATGATGCAGTGTTATATCTGCGGGTCTATTTTGTGGGCTTTCCGTTTCTGTTTATGTATAACATTCTTTCCAACATGTTCACTTCCATTGGTGAATCAAAAATCCCACTGGGGCTCCTGGTATTCTCGTCAATTTTAAATATTTTTATGGATATTTGGATGGTGGCAGGACTTGGTCTCGGTGTGTTTGGTGCAGCCCTTGCGACTCTTATAGCACAGGGGATTTCTGCGGTGTTTTCACTTTTTCTTTTCCTTAGCCGGATGCGTCGATATAAAAGTCGCTTTGATTGGTTTGACAGGCAGGCGTTATATTCCATGCTTCAAATTGCTGTACCTTCGGTTCTTCAGCAGTCTACAGTGTCTATCGGTATGATGATCGTACAGGCAGTTGTAAATCCTTTTGGGACACAGGCACTCGCGGGGTATGCGGCGACGATGCGGGTAGAGAATGTTTTTCATTGATTTTTGTATCCATTGGTAATGCAGTTTCCCCATATGTTTCCCAGAATCTTGGTGCAAAAGAAAATTGAACGTATCAAAAAGGGTATCACGCTGCGCTGGTGTTAGATATATGTTTTGCAGTTCTTGCTTTTATAGTCATAGAAACACTGCATACTCAAATTTCCTCGCTGTTCCTTGGTAAAGACGGAACCGTTCTGGCTTATCAGGTATCCGGAGGTTATATGCGATGGCTCGGTTGGTTCTTCATCTTTATGGGAATCAAAATGGCAACCGATGGGGTTCTTCGTGGTCTTGGAATCATGCGTCCGTTCCTTATTGCAAATATGGTGAATCTGGCAATCCGACTGTCCGTTGCTTTGATCTTTGCACCGCGTTTTGGCATTGCATTTGTCTGGCTGGCTGTACCGGCCGGTTGGTTTGCAAATTTTTAATATCCTATGTGGCTCTTCGGAGATCATGGCCGACTGATAAAGAGGCGCAATCCCGATAGCCTAAATTAATTTAAAAGGAGGATTTTATCCCCTTTTTGGAGATTGGTTGAGCGATGTTTAGGCCACATGGGTCAATTTTTGGATTCATGGTACAGTTACCAGTTCAGATACTGTTCCGTGAATAATTCAGGATAATGTGTAAAATATGACAAAATTGTCATTTTTTTGTCACGAACAATTAAACTGCTGCCATTAGAATAAAACTCAGTAAGAAATTAAGAAATCTTAGGAGGAATATGACAATGGTAGCAGTGATTAATTTTCTGATGATCATCGCGATCGTGGTTCTGCTTTTAAAGGGCAAAATGTCTCCGATCGTGGTACTGGCAGTAGTTCCGGCTGTTGCAGCTCTGATTCTCCGGTTTTCTCCGGTAGAAATCATGGGCTTCATTGCGGATGGAATCAAGACCACCACCAGCAATGGTATCTTATTTATCTTTTCTGTAATTTATTTTTGGTGTTCTGGCGGACACCGGACTCTTTGATGTCATCGTAGGATGGCTGGTAAAGAAGGCCGGAAACAACGTCATCGCAGTTACCGTGGTAACCGCAGTGATCGCAACCATCGCGCATCTGGACGGAACCACCGCGGTAACCGTTCTCATCACCATCCCGTCTATGTATCCGGTATACAAAAGATGAAGATTGATCCGCGTATCCTTCTCTGCCTGACAGGTGCCTGCATGGGCGTTATGAACCTGCTTCCGTGGGGCGGTCCGACAGCGAGAGCGGCAACCGTTCTGGAGATGGATGCCACCGAGTTATGGCATATGCTGATCCCGCTTCAGGTTGTGGGCCTGGTTATGAACATTGCCCTTGCGGTTGTTCTCGGTATGGTTGCCATCAAGCATGGAGCCGGACTTGAAAAAAGGCGAAGAAGTTGCAGCAGATGAGAAAGAGAAGAAGGAAGAAGCAAGCTTGAGAAAGTCCAATGCTTTCCTGATCTTCAACTTCCTGCTCACCGCTGGCGTGATCGCACTGTTATCTACCGGCATTGGTAAATCCCTATGTTGTGTTCATGCTGGGCCTGTGCATCCTTCTGGCTGTGAACTACCCGGACCAGAAGCCGCAGGACAAGCTGATCAAGAAACACGCTCCGGCAGCGCTGATCATTTCCGCAACCCTGTTTGCAGCAGGAGCTATGGTTGGTGTCTTTGACGGAACCGGCATGCTGGAGGCAATGGCAAGTGCGATCATGGCGATCATCCCGGCAGCCCTTGGCAAGTACATCCACATCATCTTCGGTATTCTGGCACTTCCGCTGGGCCTGTGCGTGGGAACCGACGCATACTTCTATGGCATCATGCCGTTAGTTATGCAGGTAGGCGAGACCTATGGCGTGGCTTCCCTGAATACTGCTCTGACCATGCTGATCGGTAAGAACCTGGCCCTGATGGTAAGCCCGCTTGTACCGGCAACTTACCTGGCTATCGGTCTGACCGGAACCGAGCTGAAAGACCACATGAAATTCAGCATTCCGCCGTACTATCTTGTCAGCCTGCTGATGCTGGTATTCGGGTAATTCTTGGAATCGTGACCATTTAACAATATAGGGAACAAAATCGAATAAGGTTCGAAAGCGGTCATCCTGACATACCGCTGCACATAAATATCGATCCACTGTGTTCCGGACGCTGCGAGCTGACAGGTGTTTGCGGACAGTCGGACTCATCGTCCGTCTTCCTCAAACGCCAGTCGCTGCAGAGCCGGACACAGCGGTCATATTTCTGTTTCGCAGCATGTCAGAATGACCGCTTTCTATTGTGTTGGCCTTGCTGTGAGATAAATAAAACACAATTCGGGCTATTATGATATAATCAAAGCAGCAGAAGAACGAGAGGAACAGATATGAATACAGAGAAAATTTTGTTAGTGGATGATGAGCGTGCCATCCGCCTGGCGGTGCGCACAGCCCTGACCGAGAAGGGATGCAGGTGACGGAGGCCTCTGACGGAAGCGAGGCATTGGAACTTTTGAAAAAAAGCAGCAGTTCCATCTGGTGATTCTGGATGTGATGATGGAGCATGTGGGCGGCTACGAGGTGCTGCAGGCCATGCGGGCGGCGGGAGACCACACGCCGGTCATGATGCTGTCTGGAAAGTCGGATGAGATGGACCAGGTGCTGGGCCTGGGATTTGGGGCGGACAGTTACCTTACCAAGCCATTCCATACGGTGGTTCTGATCCAGACGGCCAAAGCCCTGATCCGCCGCAGCCAGATTTACAGCCAGGGCGGCGCGGAGAGCGGAATCCGGAAAGGACCGTTTACGGTGGATACTCTGAAAATGGAGTGCCTGAAAAATGGAGAGCCGCTGAATTTCACGGCGCGGGAAATAACCTTGTTCCGCTTCCTGATGGAGCATCCGGGACAGGTATTTACGAAAGAGCAGCTTTACACCCAGGTCTGGAATGAGGCCGTGGTGGATGACAATACTATCACCGTATGTGAAGAGGATCAGGAATAAAATTGAGGACGATCCGAAGCAGCCGCAGTATCTGAAGACGGTGCGCGGGATCGGATACATGCTGAGTGTATAGGACGAACGAATGAAGAAAATCAGACAAGTCTTTATGAAGTGGAAAACAGAGCTTATAGCAGCCGGACTGCTTTTTGCTTTTGTCACTGGCTATGATTTTTGCAGGGTTCCGGTTTTACCGACAGTACCGGGCACAGGTGATCGAGACAGAGGAAAGCCAGCTCTTGACCATGGCCGGAATTATTGGAAATAATCTCAATATGTATCTGGAGCAGCAGTTAGACCAGATTGATCTGTTTTATGCGCAGGAGGCAGAAGCGAGCAGTCCGGCGCAGGCAGAGAGCATTGAGGCAAGAACATCGTATTTCCTGAAAGAAAGTGGAGTCTGTATAACTGGATTGCCGTGACGGAGCCAGATGGCACCAGACTGCGGTATGAACCGGGGAAAGCTGCTGTTTTGGAGCAGGCGGAACCAGGAAGAGGGCTGCAGCAGGAAGAAGACAACCAGCGAAGCCCGGAACGGACCGCCAAAGATATTGAGCGTGATGGAACTCAGTATGTCGGGGGTATTCTGGAGTCTTCGGATCAGCCGGCATGGATTTCTGGCAAGGAAATTTCCGACCAGACGGGCTGGTATGAACTATATATCCAGAAGGAAGTACCTTCGGGGGACGGAATCTGCACGCTGACTTTTGCTTTGAATCTGGAGACGCTTTATCAGAAAATTGTTGCTCCGGTCAAAATCGGAAAAGACGGATATTCCAGCGTGAAAGACCAGAACATGTACATCATCATGCATCACGCAAAGGACCAGATTGGTCTGGAAGCGCTGGATGACCGTCTGAAAAATATCCCGATCTGGATCTGAGCAGCATGAATGACTGGCTGAAAAAACAGGCGCAGGATGCATCCGGGACTGGTGTAATTGACACCTATGTCTGGGACGATCCGGGACTTGCCAGGGTGCAGCGCGTGGTGGCATTTCAGTCGATCTACATTCAGGGAGAGCGTTGGATCGTAAACTCCACGATCCCGATCCGGGAACTTTCCGGGCCGTTAGACAGTATGATGACGATGCTGACCGGTGCGGTATTTCTGTATATCCTGTTGTTGGTCGTGGCTACTGTTTTTTGCTGAGAAACCGTTTTCTGGCAGAGACCCAGCAGAAGGAAATTACCTATTTAAAGGAGATCAATCAGGGCATGGAGATGCTGGCCCAGAAGAACAATGAAATCGGCATTACCAGCGGATTCAGTCTCTTGGCATGATGGCGAGCCACATCGCCCATGAGTTCAACAATTACCTGACACCGGTTTTTAATTTATGCGGAACTTCTGGAAAATGATGATTCCATCACGCCGGAGAATCAGGAGATGATCCATGAAATCACGGAAGCAGTGGACAAGGCATCGAATCTGTCTAAAGAACTTCTGGCCTTCTCCAGACAGGATACCGGTGTGCGCCTGGAATTGTTAAATTTCACGGAAGAGGTGGAGAGTGCTGTTTCGATTGTGCGGCAGCTTGCTCCGTCCGCAATTAACGTGAAAACAGAAGTGACACAGGAACCGCTTTATGTGCTGGGACGCAGGCGAATGGCAGAACATATTTTGATGAACCTCTGCAAAAACGCGTTTCAGGCTATGGAAAAAACGGAAACAAAAGAGCTTTGGATTCGTCTGTACGCGAAAGATTCCGACACCATCTGCCTGCAGGTTTCCGATACTGGATGCGGCATTGGAGATGATGCCATGCAGAAGATTTTCGAGCCGTTTTATACCACAAAAGGATCCCGGCAGGGCACTGGACTTGGACTTTCCGTGGTACAGAATATGGTGACATCTGTAGGCGGAAGCATCCGGGTAGAGAGAGCAAAGCAGATGCCGGAACGACCTTCATTCTGGAAATTCCCCAGAGCCGTTCCGAGGAAGAAAAAGACAGCCGCAAACGCTTAAAACAGGTACGGAAGATTGCCATTGTATCCCGGGAAGAGTCGGCGAAAACCTGGAAAAATATATCTGCCAGAAGCCAGAAAACGGTAGATCTCTATGCTCATCCGGCGGCACTCATTGACCGGATCCAGAAGAATCCGGCGGCCTACGATCTAGTCATCGCGGAGTATACACTCCCGACTATGAATGGCATTGACCTGTGCGAAGTCATCCGCCGCATCAACCCGGAAATCCGCCTGATCCTCATCGCGGAGCAGAGCGGCGCCGATTTTGAGTGGTACTTAAATAACGGCATGATCGACCGCTTTATGCTGAAGGAGGAGTTTGCGGAGGAATTTGCGGAGATGTTTGGGTAGGAGAAAGTAGCATCACCAATCAGGAAACTTACGGAATGTTTGCCGGAATGTTTAAGGGCTGGTTTGGCCGCTCAATGTCCAGTTACAATGGATTTATCCAGGCACTGTTAACCGGAAACAAAAAAAGAAAATGAATGCCTACATGAATGAAATTGCGCTGATGACATTCAGCTGTTTTGATACGGGCAGGCATCCATCTGAGAAAACACAGCCGGAACAGTTTTATCATGGGTTTGTGCTGGGGCTGCTGGTGGAACTTCGGGATCGGTATCAGGTGGAATCGAACGGAGAAAGCGGATATGGACGGTATGATATCATGCTGACCCCATTAAAAAAAGCAGATGATGCGATTCTGATTGAATTTAAGGTTTATGACCCGGAAGAAGAACGGACACTGGAAGATACCGTGCAGGCCGCACTCCGGCAGATTCAGGAAAAGCAATATGAGGCGAAATTAAAAGCCGCAGGATTTTCCGAAGAAAAAGATCCGCAGTTATGGATTTGCGTTCGAAGGAAAAAGGTACTGATTGCTATTTTGAATTGAAATAGATGCAGTAGATAAAAATAAAACATAGTAATGATTACTAATATTGACAAACATAGAAAATTACCATATAATGCCATTATAGAAACCAGACAATAAAAAGATTTCAGAGAGTGTATACTCAGATTTGGAGGAATATATGGCAGTAAACAGCAGAAAAGTAGTGATTGTAGGATGGATTTGTTGGGTCAGCTTCTGCATTTGCACTGATGCAGAGCAAGCTGTTTTCAGAGATGGTTCTGATTGATGCGGATCAGAGAAGGGCGGAAGGAGAGGCTATGGATATCGGTCATGGGATGGCATTTGCAAGTCCCATGAAAATTTATGCGGGAACTTACGACGACATTACCGATGCAGCGGTGATCGTAATCACGGCCGGAGCAAATCAGAAACCAGATGAGACAAGACTGGATCTGATCAGGAAAAAATAGTGCTATTATGAAATCCATTGTTGGTGAAATCAAAAAAGAGAGAATTCCATGGAATTTACTGATCGTCTCAAATCCGGTAGATATTCTTACTTATATTGCATTAAAGGAATCCGGATACCCGGCAAACCGCGTGATTGGTTCCGGTACGGTTCTTGATACGGGAAGATTCCGGTATGAACTGGGTGAGCATTTAGGTGTGGACAGCAGAAGCGTACACGCTTACATTATCGGAGAACATGGGGATAGTGAGCTTGCCGCGTGGAGTGATGCCCGGATCGGTGGCTTGCCGATTCATGATTTTTGCGAATTAAGAGGACATTACGATCACGATGCCTCCATGGATAGGATTTTCAACAATGTAAGAAACAGTGCGTACGAGATCATATCCAGAAAGCACGCAACCTACTATGGCATCGCGATGGCAGTCTGCAGAATCTGTTCTGCCATTGTGCGGGATGAACGTTCCATTATGCCGGTATCCAGCCTGATGACGGGAGAATATGGAATTCAGGATGTGGTACTGAGTATCCCATCGGTTGTGGATGCCAATGGAATTGAGGCAGTCGTGCCGATTGAATTAAGTGAAAAAGGAACTGGATGCGTTGAGAAATTCAGCAAATGTATTAAAGAAGATTATTCAGGAAAACAGCTAAGGTAAAAACAGGCTGCTGCGCAATGGGAAATGTGGAATCCTGTTGTGCAGCAGCCTGTTCTGACATTCATTTTGTTCCTGGGAGTGCTGATAATGTTCGCCCCAGGTCCACATGGCATCCATGATCGGTGTCACATGGAAAAGGCGATAGTTTCCCCGCGGTAACTATCCCACAATATTGTGCCTACTTCCGCATTTTCTCATCATCCGTTATAGTTGAGTCATCGAAAGGAAAAACTTTCAAAACCCAATCATAACATTTATCATGGAGGATAAGACAATGAAGAAAGTAGTAGAATTTTTACAGGCAAACCCGGTACAGTATCTGGCAACCGTAGGACGTGATGGAAAGGCAAAAATGCCGTCCGTTCATGTTCTCCGGCGAGATGGATGGAAAGCTCTGGTTCTGCACCAACAATACTAAAGCGGTATACAAGGATATGCAGAAGAACCCGGAGATTGAGATTTCTGTTTCCAGTTCGTCCTACGCATGGATCCGCCTGCACGGCAAGGCAGTGTTTGAAAACAACATGGCTGTCAAGGAAATGTGCATTGCAAACCCGATCGTAAAGAGCCAGTATCAGACCGCAGAGAACCCGATTTTTGAAGTGTTCTATCTGGAAGATGCTCATGGTCTGATCGCGGACTTTTCCGGTAACCCGCCGTAAACGAATTCTAAGAGAAACGGACTAAAAATTCTGGCAGACAAAAAGCCTGGGAAACGGGCAGGGAGCTGCTGAGAAATTCTAAAATGAGGGATGTCGTATGAACCAGAGTGAGCGCAGACAATATCTGATCCGGGCCCTTTGCGCAGAGCGAAGAGAACGCCGGAGCATGGAAATTCCGATAGGAAAAAGGAACAGGATGACCTGCTCCGGGCATTGATGAATGTCCGGGAACCGAAGCAGATTTCGGAAGAATTCCTGCAGATCCAGGATGAATATTTGCAGGAAGAGCAAAAGCAAACGAACCCTTACGGATGTTTCTGAAATCGCGTCGTGTGATCTGGATGAGCGTCTGGCACTCTGGCAGGGCGATATTACTACACTGAAAATCGATGCCATTGTGAATGCCGCCAACAGCGGCCTGTGCGGATGCTTTTATCCGCTTCACGGCTGCATTGATAACATCATCCACAGCCACAGTGGCATACAGCTTCGGCTGTACTGTGCGGATCTGATGCGAAAAAAGCAGGGACATGAGGAGGATACCGGACAGGCCAAAATCACACCGGCCTTTAATCTGCCGTGCAAGTATGTACTTCATACTGTAGGGCCGGTTATTTATGGAACTGTGACAAAAGGACTGTGACCTGCTTGCAAATTGTTACCGTTCCTGTCTGAAACTGGCGGCGCAGTCCGGTGTGGAAAGCATTGCGTTCTGCTGTATTTCTACCGGAGAATTCCATTTTCCAAATGAGAAAGCGGCAGAGATCGCGGTTCGCGCCGTGCGGGAATTTTTAGAAACAGAAACCAGGATAAAGAAGGTGGTCTTCAATGTTTTCAAGGATCTGGACAAAGAAATTTACAGAAGAATCCTCGATCAGACAGAGCAGATTGAGCGTCTGAAAGAGACACTGGAAAAATCAGATGCGGTGGTGATCGGAGCCGGTGCAGGGCTTTCACTTCGGCAGGGTTTACCTACAGCGGGGATCGGTTTGAACGTTATTTTTCAGATTTCGAAACAATATGGCTTTGCGGATATGTATTCCGGCGGAGAGGCGGAAAGTGGATGGAGAAACGATTATCTAATTAAATAAAACCTGGATTGACAGTAAACGATCGTTCACTATATTATGAGCGAACGGTCGTTTACTTTATAGGAGGTACCGAATGACAGACACAAAAGAACGCATCCTTCAGACTGCCCTTCGTCTTTCGCGGAAGACGGATATGAGGCGGTATCGGTCAGCACCATTGCGGGTGAGCTTGGCATGACGAAGGGGGCGCTGTATAAACATTACAAAAACAAGCAGGACATTTTTGACAGCATTGTCGCGCGCATGGAGCAGCGTGACGCAGAGCAGGCCGGAGACTATGAGGTGCCGGAGGGAACTGTGGACGAGATGGAAGAAGCATTATCAGAGCACATCCTTAAAGCAGCTGCTGGAGTTCAGCAAAGCCCAGTTTCGCTATTGGACGGAGGATGCGTTTGCGTCCCGGTTCCGAGACTGTTAACACTGGAGCAGTACCGCAGCGAAACCATGGGAAAGCTTTTTTATCAGCAGTATCTGGCGGCGGGACCGATGGGCTATGTAGCGGATCTGTTTGCCGGTATGGGCTTTTCAGAGCCACAGGAGAAAGCAGCTTCTTTTTACGCGCCGATGTTTTTTTTATACACGGTTTACGACGGAGCAGAAGCGTCGGAGAAAGAAGCAGTGCTTGCGCTGGCGGATGCCTGCCTGGAACAGAGCTGTAAATCGTTGAAACAGGAAAAGGAGGAGACAGTATGAGTCTGACAATTCGCAGAGAAACAGAAAAAGATTATCGCGCAGTGGAAAACCTGGACACGGGAAGCATTCTGGAATGTATACCGCCCTGGCTGCACGGAGCATTATGTACTGCATTGCTACTGCGCAGACAGCGGCTTTGTGCCGAACTGGATTTTGTCATGGAGCTGGATGGGAAACTCATCGGCCATGTGTGATGTACGCAAAAATCTGAGATCATAACAGAAGACGGAGCGTCTGTACCGATCATGACGTTTGGTCCGATCAGCATAGCACCGGCTTACAAACGCCAGGGCTATGGAAAGAAGCTTCTGGACTATTCCATGGAAGAGGCGAAGAAGCTGGGCGTGAAAGTTCTGGCCATTACTGGAAATATTGATTTTTATGGGAAGTCCGGTTTTGTCATCGCAAGTTCCAGACAGATTCGCTATGCCGATGCAGAACCGGAGGATGAGGTGGTTCCATATTTCCTGATCAAGGAGCTGGAACCGGGATTTTTAGATTCCATCCGCGGGACTTACCGGGATCCCAAGCCATATTTCGTGGCAGAGGAACATCCGAAGACTTTGAAGCGTTTGACGCAACGTTTCCGGTGAAGGAAAGAAAACGCTGCCGGGGGCAGTTATTCTGATGCGTAATAGAAGGCACCTGCTATCCCTGTGCCTCGGCATTTTCTTTCTCCAGATTTTTGCTTTCACAGCCTGCAGAAGCTCTGGCTTTGTAATCAGTTCATATGCGGCTCCGCCAGAATCTTGGCGCCGTACAGAATCGCATTGTGGGCTTCCTCGGTTTTTCCGTGTTTCTTTAAGCAGCTTTGGTGCGCTGAATCTCCAGAAGATCCTGATTATGATCGTGTTTTTTGCTTCCTTTTCCAGTGAGGTCATTGGAAAAGGATTCAATCAGCCTGAGTTCGTTAGGGCGTTAAAGCTTGTTTTTCAATTGGGAATCCTATATAATGATAGAAATGGACATGAGGAGGTCAGCATGGCTCTTGAAAATAAATTAGGCATCACCAGTTCTGCAGAGCTTGCCCGGGAAGAAGAGCGGATCAGCAAGAAAAAGCGGCAGAACTGTTCGAAAGCGGAACTCTGGACACGCTTCCAGCCGGAACATTCGCATCATTAAAAGAGATACACAGGTGTCTTTTGAAGATATTTATGAGTTTGCCGGAAAAATACGGACCGTGAATCTGGCAAAAGGCAATTTCCGTTTTGCTCCGCTGATGTATCTGGAGGCGGCGCTGGCGAACATTGATAAAATGCCATGGTCTACGTTTGATGAAATCATTGAAAATATGTTGAAATGAATATTGCGCATCCGTTTCTAGAGGGAAATGGACGAAGTACCCGTATCTGGCTGGATCAGATGCTGAAAAAAGGCATCGGTCAGGTAGTGGACTGGAGTAAGGTAGACAAAGAAGATTATCTTCTTGCCATGGAACGAAGTCCCATCAAAGATGTGGAGATCAAAGTACTTTTGAAGGCTGCGCTGACGGACGAGGTAGACAGTCGTGAGGTCTATATGAAAGGAATTGACCACAGTTACTATTACGAAGGATATACGACTTTTAAAACGGAAGATTTGTAAAATATAAAAAGGGATGAAAGCGATTTTAGATAATTGCTTTCGTCCCTTGTCTGTATTTTTATATTATTTCAGCAGTTTCTCTACATCCTCAATCCAGACATCAATCTGTTGTTTTTGACAACGGACTGGAAATATCGGAGCTGTTTTAGCATAGAGGTTCCTCCATAAATTTAGTTTTGATCCGGAATATCAGAGTGCGTTTTGAGAATTCGCCACAGTGTACTGCGGCCGATGCCCGTAGGTGATATGTTCAAGCGTCTGATTTAAGTCAAACTGATAGCCGGATTGTCCCGGAGATACCCAGAGTGCAGTTTCCTGATGCAGCAGACGCATGGTGTTTTCATAAGAAATATAAGGGGTGTGGTGATCAGCATTAATTCATAAACAATCCGCTGCAGCTGATGGAGATTTCCATCCCATGGAAATTGCTTTGAGCGCAAGACTGGCTCTGCTGTCAAATCCAATGATCTGTTTTCCCAGGTCCGCATTCATCTGGTTGATGTAGAGCGTGGTCAGATAGGGAATATCATCTGTCCGTTCTCTCAGAGGCGGAAGATGGAGCGACAGACAGGAAAACAGTTTGGTGATTCCGGTAATGACAGGTTTGGAATCATAGTTTTCGTTATTCGTGGAAAAGAAAAGTACAGACGGTTTCGTGTTGCCAGCCTGGTATCTGCAATATAGGAGAGCAGTTGGTTGAAATTGATTGGAACGAATCTGAGGAGATCTGGTTATGAAAATCATGGAAACAGTAAAGAAAATTCCAGGAGGTCTGATGATCGTTCCGCTCCTTCTTGGATGCCTGGTAAATACATTTTTTCCACAGGTGTTTGCCTATTTTGATGGAACGTTTACCTACTCTCTCTGGAAGGGCGGTTCCATGTCACTGCTGGCAGCGTTTCTGTTTTGCAATGGCACAACGATCAATTTTAAAGAAGCAGGTGTTACTGTTTATAAAGGAGTTGTATTGACGGCAGCTAAGGTATTATCCGGTATGATCTGCGGTCTTCTGGTGGAATGATCTTTGGTGAAAACGGGATCTTTGGGATTGCACCCATTGCAATCATCGCATGGTTTTCTAACTCCAATGGAGGAATTTATGCGGCTCTGGCAGGCGAATATGGAGATGGAACTGATGTTGGTGCCCGTATCAATCCTGGCGCTCAATGACGGACCATTCTTCACTATGCTGGCACTTGGCGCGGCAGGATATTCCGTTCCCGTCAATACACTGGCAGGATGTGTGGTTCCGATCCTTGCAGGCGTGATCCTTGGAAACCTGGATCCGGAAATCCGTAAATTCTGTGAACCGGGAGCTACGATGCTGATTCCGTTTTTCGCACTCCCGCTTGAGCAAATCTGACACTGTCATCGTTTGCAAAAGCAGGAATTCCTGGAATTATGCTGGGTGTGTGTGGCACCTGATTACCGGAATGACAGGATTTTTGGTATACAAGCTTCTGAAGATGAAGGTTCCGGCGCTTGGCGCTGCTGTCAGTTCCACGGCAGGAAATGCAGCGGCGACTCCGGCAGCGCTTGCGGCAGCCGGGGGTGATCAGTACGCAGATCAGCGATACTGCTACGGCACAGATTTCAGCAGCAATCATTGTGACAGCAACTTTGTCCAATGCTGGTAACCTTTTTGTATGGACGAACGAACAGGCAGAAGGAAGCAGCAGTATAAAAAAATTCTCCCTGAATAAAAACAAGATTTAGAAAACAACAAAACGACAGAAATATTGCCGCAGCCATCAGACATGGGCCGCGGCGATATTTTCTGTCGTTTTGTTTTCTGTATGAAATTGTGTTTTCGAAAAGCAACGGAAACGACGATAGCACAGACAAAAAAAGGAAAAGTAAAGGGGAAATAATAGAACTGATGTTCGTAATACCTGTGGACAGAAAAATAAGCGTATGGTATACTGAATATCAGACTGAGAATCAAAAGGAGTAACGAAATGACGAACGAAACAGATTTCCAGGAGGAAAAGCCAGCATACTATATTCTGACAACTGTACCCGCTGCGGACGCTGCGCCCAGAAATGCCCGCTTCACGCGCTGGTGCCGCGCCAGGGACATTACCGGATCGATCTGCGGTTCTGCGATGGATGCGGAATTCGTTATGACATCTGCCCGATCGGGGCAGTGGAGAAGGGAAGCGACCAGAGCAAAGCATGTGAAGCCGAAAAGGTAAATTGCGGCTGTGACCAGTCATGGAGGTTTAAGCATGAGATCAGATGTCACTGAAAATAAAAACCACGTTATCGGGCGAAAAAGAAGGCTTGGTTTCGCGCACGTATCTGTGCATGGATTTGAAATCATTTTATGCCTCTGTGGAATGTGCAGACCGTGATCTGGATCCGCTGACCACGAATCTTGTCGTGGCCGACCCGTCCCGGACGGAGAAGACCATCTGTCTGGCGGTTTCTCCGTCTCTGAAAGCGTATGGAATTTCCGGGGCGTGCCAGACTCTTTTTGAAGTGATTGAGCAGGTGCGACGCGCCAATGTGATGCGCAAAAAGTCAGCGCCGGGCGGGCACTTTACCGATCATCGGTTCAGGCACCAGAGCTGGCGGCACATCCGGAGTACCAGATTGACTATCTGATCGCGCCGCCGCGCATGGCCCACTGCTACGGAAGTGAGCGCGAGGGTTTATGACATTTATCTGAAATACGCGGCGCCGGAGGACATTCATGTTTACCCATTGACGAGGTGTTTGGTGGATCTGACCAACTATCTGCCTGCTGCCGGATGCACAGCGCGGGAGTACGCAAAAAAGATTATGAAGGAGATCTTTGCGGTTACAGGACTTACGGCCACAGCCGGGATCGGAACCAATCTGTATCTGGCGAAGATTGCCATGGATATTGAGGCAAAGCACATCCCGGCAGACGAGGATGGGACCCGATTGCCATGTTGATGAGATCAGCTACCGGCGTAAACTCTGGACCCATCAGCCCATCACGGGATTTCTGGAGAGTGGGGGCGCGGCTATGCGGCGAAGCTTGCGGACAATGGCATGTATACGATGGGAGATGTGGCGCGCGGTTCTATTGGAAAGCCGGGGGGCTTATCATAATGAAGAACTGTTATACCGGTTGTTCGGAATCAATGCCGAGCTTTTGATCGATCTTGCCTGGGGCTATGAAGCCCTGCCGCATGGAACACATCAAGGCATACCGTCCGGAAAAACAACAGCATCGGGTCCGGACAGGTACTGCATTGTCCCTACGGCAGCAGATGCCAGGCTGGTGGTAAAGGAGATGGCGGATCAGCTGACGCTGCAGCTGGTGGATCAGGGGCTGGTGACCGACCAGATGGTGCTGACTGTTGGGTATGATATTGAAAATCTGACCAATCCAAAGCGCAGTGGCGGTTACAAAGGCGAAGTGGCAAAAGACCGCTATGGAAGAAAGATTCCAAAACATGCCCATGGAACGGAGAATCTGGGACATCTGACTTCCTCCACCCGGCAGATTACCGAGGCTGTGATAAATCTTTATGACCGCATTGTGAATGAAAAACTGCTGATCCGCCGCATGTATCTGGTCGCAAACCATGTGGTGCCGGAACATTCCGTAAGCCGGGAACCGGTGGTGGAACAGCTTGACTTGTTCACGGATTACGCGGCACTGGAAAAGCAGCGGAAACAGGAAAAACAGGAACTGGAGCGGGAAAACGTCTGCAGCATGCTATGCTGGATATTAAGAAGAAGTTTGGAAAAAACGCCATTCTAAAAGGCATGAATCTCTGCGAAGGGGCAACGGCGAAGGAACGGAATGACCAGATCGGAGGGCATAAGGCGTAATGGACCAGAAAAAAGATTTTTCTCAATATGAAGACATGCTCTATCTCAAACGCCCGGTATCCCCGCAGTCACCTGCCCATGGATATCATGGAGCGGGCGGCACAGTTTTCACCCTTTGCAGCGTTGACTGGATATGGGGATGCGGTAAAGGAAACTGCACGGCAGACGGAACGAAAACAGGAACTGGATGAGTACGAGAAGGCGGCGTTGGATGAACAGCTGCATGAGCTGGAGGCACAGATGCTGGGTGGGGAACTGTCACGACAAATGCAGGATGGCACACAGACAGCAGAATCGCAGACAGCGGAATTGCAGGCAGCAGAACCGCGGCGAGCAGGCGCAGAACTGTGGCCGCAGGTTACCATCACCTACTTCGTCCTGGACGAACACAAAGAAGGCGGTGCCTACCGCACTATTACCGGAGCCGTAAAGAAAATTGATTATTGTGCGGTGCATCATTCTGGAAAAACGGGATGCAGGAGGGCGAGATTGTGCCGGTGGATGATATTATGAAGCTGGATATCCATGTGGATTTCGATTCCCGGATATGATAAGATAATAAACAAGAAATTCAGAACAGAAACGGGGTGGAGCAGGTAGAATACCGCGGAGCCTGGAGAAAACCCTGGTATCATCTGATGATCACTAACCTGGAAACCCTGGGGATGTTTTCAGATATGTTTGCCGGATGGTTTGAAAATTCCGGAACAAATTATAATGCGTTTATTGAGGCACTTTTAACGGATCCGCTGTTATGGATTTGCATTTGGGGGCAAGAAGGTGTTGATCGGAACGGATTGATTATACCAGAGACATCTTAGGAAAAAACGCACAGGAAAGAGAAAACGTATATGACACTGACACAGTTAAAATACATCGTAGAGACCGCGGAGACCGGAACCATCAGCAAGGCGGCAGAAAAACTGTATATTTCCCAGCCCAGCCTGACGGCGGCTATCCGGGAACTGGAGCATGAGTTTGGCATCACAATTTTTCAGCGTACCAACAAAGGCATTATCCTGACGTCTGAGGGCGAGGAATTTCTCGGTTACGCCAGACAGGTTATTACCCAGACGAGTCTGATGGAGGAGCGCTATTCCGGTGCGGCCGGTGCGGCACCAGTTCTGCGTTTCCACCCAGCACTATTCCTTTGCGGTGGAGGCCTTTGTGGAACTCTTAAAGACTTATGGCGGTGAGACCTATGATTTCCGTATCCGGGAGACCCAGACCTATGAGATTATTGAGGATGTGGCGAAGCTGAAAAGTGAAGTTGGGGTGCTTTATCTGAATCAGTTTAATGAGACGGTTCTGCGAAAGGCCTTCAAAGAGCATGATCTGAAATTTGAACGTCTGTTTCGGCAAAGCCCCATGTTTGTGGGCCCCGGAAACGCTGGCAAAACGGGAGAAGATCACGTTGCAGGATCTGGAACCGTATCCGCGGCTTTCCTACGAGCAGGGAGACCACAATGCCTTTTATTTTTCGGAGGAGATTTTAAGCACTCTGGAGAGCAGGAAGGACATCCGGGTCTGCGACCGGGCAACACTGTTTAACTTGTTGATTGGTCTGAACGGCTACACCATCTGCAGCGGTGTGATCAATGAAACACTGAACGGAAAAGACATTGTGGCGGTGCCGTTAGACGCCGATGATTATATGGAAATCGGGTATATCACGAACAAAAAAAGTGGTGCCGGGGAAGTTTGCGGCACATTATATTGAAAGCACTGAAGCGGTTTGCTATAGACTAAAACTATGGCAAACCGCTTTTTTTTCAATATTTTACAGAGAACGAAAATGCGGGTATGATAAGAGCCATGAACAGCATGACATGCTGACAGTCAACAGGAAAATTCGAGAGAAACAGCCAGAAATGTACAGAATGGCTGCGCATAACAGCAGATAAGGAGACAGCAACATGAGCAAAAATACCCCATTTCGTTATGATTATGTAGGAAGTTTTTTAAGACCGGAGCAGTTAAAGAAGGCGCGTGCTGAGTTTGAGGCAGGAACCATCACCGCAGAGGAATTAAAGAGAGCAGAAGACGCAGCCATTACCGATCTGGTAGTAAAACAGAAAAGGCAGGATACCATGTGATTACCGATGGCGAGTTCCGCCGTGCTACCTGGCACCTGGACTTCATGTGGGGATTTAACGGCGTAGGCCACAGCGCCACCGAAGAGGGACTTCCGTTCCATGATGAGGCAGCAAAAAATCGATGACACTTTCCTGACCGGAAAAATCTCCGTGGGACATCATCCGTTTGTGGAGCACTACAAATTCGTAAAAGCGCTGGAAGATGAGAATACCGTAGCAAAAACAGACGATCCCGGCGCCGGCCCAGTTTTTAGAGCAGCTGGTAATGCCGATGAACATTGAGGATACCAGAAAGATTTATCCGGATGATGAGGAGCTGATTGCGGATCTGGTAGCCGGATACAAAAAAGGTCATCGCAGATCTCTACGCGGCAGGATGCAGAAACATCCAGCTGGATGACTGTACCTGGGGATGTTTTGTAGATCCGAAGGCAAGAATGTTCTTTGGAACCGACGACGCAGGACTGGAAAAACTGCAGAAAGAATTCCTGGAGATCAACAATCTGGTAATTGAGGGACAGCCGGAGGATCTGGTTATCAACACCCACATCTGCCGGGAACTTCCATTCCACCTGGGCCTGCACCGGTGCTTACGACAAGATCGCGGAGCTGGTATTTGGAAAGGAAAAGGTCAGCGCCCTGTATCTGGAATTTGACGATGCACGATCCGGCGGATTTTGAATGCCTGAAGCATGTTTCTGAGGATAAGAAGGTCGTTCTGGGCCTGATCACAACAAAATCTCCGAAGCTGGAGGACAAGAACGCTGTGATTGCGCGCATCCATGAGGCAGCCAGATACGTACCGTTAGACCGCCTGTACTTAAGCCCACAGTGCGGCTTCGCTTCCTGCGAGAGCGGCAACAAGCTGACCGAGGAAGAGCAGTGGGCAAAACTGAAACTGGTGAAGGAGATTGCAGAGGAAGTCTGGGGATAACGTATACAGACAATGAGAAAGCCTGCAGATCAGTGAAAAAACTGGTCTGTGGGCTTTTTGCGCTGTTTTTGAGTTATTTCCCTATAAAACTTACGGATGAGGGAAGAACAGCACTGAAAACAGCCGGGAATGCTCTGGTTGTCCGGTGAAGATGAAGATGGAACCATATACCGTCAGGATTACCTGACCGGAGACTGGGAGAAACTTGAAACCGCAGATCAGTTTGAAAACTGCTCTGCCGGATTCTCGGTTCATTTGGTATTCTTCTTACGTGAAAGATGATGCTGTCTGCGGATTAGTTAGCAGCAGTGGTCTCCTCAGCCTCAGACTCAGCAGACTCCTCCTCGGAAGACTCCTCAGCCTCTTCAGAAGACTCCTCTTCCTCAGATGCCTCCCTCAGACTCAACGGACTCCTCTTCCTTAGAAGACTCCTCTGCCTCGGTGGACTCCTCTACGGTAGTCTCCTCTACGGTGGTCTCTTCTACAGTAGTCTCTGCAGCAGTGGTCTCCTCTTTGGTGCCGCCGCAAGCGGTGATTCCCATAGCTACCATAGCAGCAGCTACAACAGCGATCATGGATTTGTTAAATACTTTCTTCATCATAATTTTTCCTCCTCTGTCCGGAAGATCCTTCCGAACAAACACATACTATAGCGGAAAAATGTGACTAAATTGTGTTTAGAAAAATAAAAAAACATAAAAAATCTTATTAAATTATTAAGAAAAACGGAAATTGTTTTGTATTTCCAGACAATACCACAAGAATGAATACAAAAAGGAGGTCTCTGACCATGGGAAACAGCAGAAAAATAAAATGTCCGAAATACGGACTGAGGTGGAAAACGGATGGAATTATGCCGGGTTTATGCAGACGCTGGCCCAAAATCCGACCTTACGCTGAAAGAGCTTGGAATGGCGGTTTGTGATTCCTTTCTGGAAGACTGTGAACGGAAACATACGGCAGACACGGCAACGCTTTCCTGTTGGATTTAATAGAAAATGACAAGAAAGCATAGCTGAAAAGAACGAATGTTCTAACATAGCTATGCTTTTTTGTATATTTATGGTATACTATACATAATGGAATTGAGAAATAGCGAGGAAAGTGTAGAATAAAACATGGTACAAAAACGCATACGACTCATTTTGGAGGAATCATTTATGGATCATTTCAACTACATTCCGAATACGCCCCCACCGGCGACCAGCCCTGCGCCATGCCCAATTGGTGGAGGGTTTTAAAGAGGGCAATCAGTTCGAGACGCTGCTTGGTGTCACTGGTTCTGGTAAAACCTTTACCATGGCCAATGTCATTCAGGCGCTGAACAAGCCAACACTGATCATTGCCCACAACAAGACACTGGCGGCGCAGCTTTATGGGGAGATGAAGGAATTTTTCCGGAGAATGCCGTAGAATATTTTGTATCCTATTACGATTACTATCAGCCAGAGGCCTATGTGCCTTCCACGGACACCTACATTGAGAAGCGATTCTGCCATCAACGATGAGATCGACAAGCTGCGGCATTCCGCTACGGCAGCGCTTTCGAGCGGAAGGATGTGATCATCGTGGCTTCAGTTTCCTGCATTTACGGTTTGGGTTCCCTATCGACTACCAGGAGATGGTGATCTCTCTTCGGCCTGGTATGGAGAAAGACCGGGATGAGGTTATCCACAAGCTTATTGATATCCAGTACACCCGCAACGATATGGACTTTCACCGCGGTACTTTCCGGTACGGGGCGATGTTCTGGAAATCTTTCCGGCCTACTCGGACAGTGTGGCGTACCGGGTCGAGTTTTTTGGAGATGAGATTGACCGCATTGTGGAGATTGACACGCTGACCGGCGAGGCAAAACTGCAGTTAAATCACGTTGCCATTTTCCCGGCTTCCCATTATGTGGTGCCGAAGGAGAAGATGCAGCTTGCCACAGAGAATATTCTGGAGGAGTTAAAGGAGCGTGTGGCGTTCTTTAAGAGTGAGGATAAACTGCTGGAGGCGCAGCGCATTTCCGAGCGGACCAATTTCGATGTGGAGATGATGCGGGGAAACCGGTTTCTGCTCTGGGATTGAGAACTACTCCCGTCACTTAACCTTTGGAAAGCCGGGGGAACTGCCGTGACACTGATCGACTATTTCCCGGATGACTTCCTCATCATTGTAGATGAGTCTCATATGACGATTCCGCAGATCCGGGGCATGTATGCCGGGGACCGGTCCCGCAAGACCACGCTGGTGGATTACGGCTTCCGGCTTCCGTCTGCGTTAGACAACCGCCCGCTCAACTTAACGGAGTTTGAGAGCAAGATTGACCAGATGATGTTCGTGTCTGCAACGCCGGGGCCTTATGAGGAAGGATCATGAGATGCTGCGGGCAGAACAGATCATCCGCCCGACCGGCCTTTGGATCCGGAGATTTCCGTCCGGCCGGTAGAGGGCCAGATCGATGATCTGGTAAGCGAGGTCAACAAAGAAGTAGCGGCCCATCATAAGGTGCTGATCACCACGCTGACCAAACGGATGGCAGAAGATTTAACCGACTACATGAAAGAAATCGGCATCCGGGTCAAGTACCTGCATTCCGACATCGACACACTGGAGCGTGCGGAGATCATCCGACATGCGGCTGGATGTATTTGATGTGCTGGTTGGCATCAACCTGCTTCGTGAGGGACTTGATATTCCGGAGATTACACTGGTAGCAATTCTGGATGCAGACAAAGAAGGTTTCCTGCGTTCGGAAACTTCCTTAATTCAGACCATTGGTCGTGCGGCCCGAAATTCCGAGAGGGTCACGTCATCATGTATGCGGACACCATCACCGATTCCATGCGGGTGGCCATTGACGAGACGAACCGCCGCCGTCAGATTCAGCAGGCCTACAACGAGGAGCACGGCATTACGCCGACCACCATCAAAAGGCAGTGCGCGACCTGATTGCCATTTCCAAGGCGGCAGAGAAAGCACCGTCTGCGGACGAAAAGAATCTGGAGTCCATGAGCGCGAAGGAACTGAACAAACTGGTGAAGGAAATCCAGAAGAAGATGCACCAGGCGGCAGCCGAGTTAAACTTCGAGGAAGCAGCCGTGCTGCGTGACCGGATGCTGGAGGTAAAAAAGCATTACTGGATCTGGAATCCTGAAAAGCAAATAATTTGATAAAAATATACCCATTATTGACAAAAAAATTCTCAATAAGGGTATATTTTTTTACATGTGTTATGAACTGCTAACTAGAAGGAGAATTTATATGAAATTAAATGAGGGTATCATTGGCTACACCTACCGGGTGGAAAGTGTGTCAGTGAATGAGACGATTACCAGGCGTCTGGAGGCATTAGGAGTGAATAACATGACTCCTGGTGACCCTTTTAAATAAGAAAGGAAGCGGTTCCGTGATCTTTAAGGTGCGCGGAACCAGACTGGCCGTGGGCAAACGCATCAGCGACGGCATCGAGGTCTCAGAGATGGAGGTGCAGAACCATGGCTGAGGAAAAATGCAGATGGAGCAGATGCAGGAACAGGCAGGCGGGTTGAAGCTGGAGAAGAAGCAAAACGGACAGAGCCAGCGGGAAATCGCGTCGGCTTCGTGGGCAACCCGAACTGCGGTAAAACAACCCTGTTCAACGCCTTTACCGGGGCCAACTTTAAAGGTTGCAAACTGGCCAGGTGTTACGGTGGAACGGGTAGAGGGCCGTACCAGTTACAAGGGCCGTTCCATCAAAGGTCATTGACCTTCCGGGTATCTACAGCCTGACTTCCTATACTATTGAGGAAATTGTTACGAGGCGCTGTATCGAGGAAGGCGAGGTGGATGTCATCATCAACGTGGTGGACGCGTCTTCCCTGGAGCGAAAACCTCTACCTGACTTTGCGGCTGCTGGAACCGAAGAAACCGGTTATCCTGGCCCTGAACATGATGGATGTTGTGGAAGAGCGGGGCATGGAGATTGACCTGCACCGCCTGCCGGAGATGCTGGGCGGCATTCCGGTGGTTCCGGTTTCCGCGAGAAAGCGCACCGGTCTGGATGTGCTGATGCATGCGGTGGTTCACCATTATGAGGAAGGTCCGCAGGGTGTTGTAGTCCATTACGATGAGAATCTGGAAGAAAAAATCCGCCAGATTGAGGCGATTCTGAGGGCCAAATACGGCAACATGGAAAATATGCGCTGGCATGCGGTGAAGCTACTGGAGCAGGACCCGGAGGGTGATGAAGGATCATCCGGTGGATATCAGCCATATTGCGGAGAAAAATTACGAAAAAGATATCATCAATGAAAAATACAATTACATAGAAGAAGTTATGGAAGAATGTATGATGGGACGCGAGGAAAAGTCGGCATCCACAGACCGCATTGATTCCTGGCTGACCCATCCGGTATTTGGTGTGCCGATCTTTCTGGGAATCATGGCGACAGTCTTTTTCCTGACCTTTACCGTGGGAGATTTCCTGAAAGGATATTTTGAGTCGGGCTGGAATAGTTTTCCGGGGCGGTGCTTGCGGCCATGCAGCATGTGCAGGCTTCTGACTGGCTCATCTCCTGGTGGTAGATGGTATTGTAGCCGGTGTGGGCGGCATTTTAACGTTCCTGCCGAACATTTTCATCCTGTTTCTGGCGCTGGCTTTTCTGGAAGACAGCGGATACATGGCCAGGGTTGCCTATGTCATGAATGAGATCATGGGCCGGGTGGGGGGCTCTCCGGCAAGGCTTTTTTTTGCCGATGCTACTGGGCTTTGGCTGTACGGTTCCGGCGGTCATGGCATCCCGTGCGCTGGCGAGCGGCGGGACCGCCGTCGCACCATTCTCATCACGCCGTTTATGTCCTGCTCCGCAAGACTTCCGATTTATGTGCTTTTTTCGGAGATGTTTTTAAAGAGCATGCCATGCTGGCTGCTTACTCCCTGTATGTGATCGGACTGATTGTAGCCATTGCCATTGCGTTTATCCTGCATAAACGGGAAAAAAATAAGGACGAGGATACGCTGCTGATCGAGCTTCCGGAATACAAAACACCGAATGCCAGAACGGTGGCCATCTATGTATGGGA
>VOFG01003814.1_pt1 | contig 29694 bp, 55 predicted proteins | sample 5384171 | NCBI WGS metagenome assembly VOFG01 (sample SAMN12384726, study PRJNA508395) | human gut metagenome | isolation source: healthy gut F | host: Homo sapiens
GTTGTCGTGCAAATTTGCCGGGGGCAGAAGATGATTTTGAATTATGTTAGAAATCGGGCTCATGCAAAAATATATCCCTGCGGATACTGATACTGAAGGTTTACAGATGGCAAATATTCAGGGAGAGGGAACGAGAAATGTTTTTGACGGAGAACGGTATTATGATATTGTTCGGAACGGATACTATAATTTTCAGGAATGATTTCTGAAACGTTCGAAAACTTTCCGAACAGGATGTAAAAAGATGGAGCGTTATATGTTCCGATAATGGATACGGAAATGCAGCGTAATACTTTAATGCGTCAGAATCCGTATTGGTTAGCAAGATGGTAATGATTGGTAAAATATATAATGTAGTTATTATGAATAAATTATTAGTTACAATGATAGTACTCCTTTTTGATAGGAGGGTGTTCTACAAATTGGAATTTTTGAGAATACGGGATTAGCTAAAGAACATTTCGACGGAAATATGTATGAATATTAAGAAGTGACTCTTATAATTGGGATTCAATACGATTGATAATAGAAAAGGGCAGAATTGGTGCCTTTGTTCGAGGGAAAAGACCCGATCACGTTTTTATAGGTCCCACGAATCACTCTGTTAGAAAATGGATGAATGACAAGTTTATAAATTGTATCAATGACATAGATAAAGATGCTTGTATTAAAATTGTTAAGGATCACTTGTTTGCCGGGAAGATATTACGTGACGATATTCCCCAAGGAAAATATCTTACACAAGAAGGGGGAGATGTTTATACGACTCTTTTTTCTGGAAAGAGTATTTGATGGAACTGTTTTTATGAAGATTATGGTAATGTTGTAGAAGGGGAGTACGGGTGATCTATTTAAAAGGGGAGATGACTATTGATATTGCTTCTTCTAACATACAGCCTACAAATGGGGTTGTACATTCATTGAGCTATAATTACGTGTTAGGTGGATTATGATGAACTTTAAATAATTGATTATGAGATGTAGTATTATATATTTAATATGTGTCGTGTTTCTTGTTGCATGTAATGATGTTACGGTAGGATATTTAGAGACTGAAAATGCCGAGTATATACCTGATAACATGGAAATACCTCAAATCGAGGATCTAGACGAAGTTGTGGATGCCCTACGTATAAAGAATAACGCACCTTGGGTAACACAACCTATTCAGGGTATAGAAGGAACTGATCCGATTTATTCTATCGAAGAAGTAACTGCGACAGAAGGCGGAGATGCTATGATATTTAAACAGGAATTGAGGATTATAGGAAACGGAAGTTTTTATTATCCTTTAGAACATAAAGCTCCAGCTGGTAAGTATGTGGTTTTCGATTCGAATTACAAACGAGGATATAGCCATGTCGTAAAGATATTTACACTTTATCGTGAAGTAAACAAAGAGTGATCGTGGTGGCATGAGGGGTCCGTGTTATGCGGACCCCTTTATTTTATTTTCTTGAAAAAGCGTTGCCACGTATTTTTTTCGTGTGTGGGTCTTTTTGACGTGAGGACGAACGAGGCTTTGCCTACGATAAAGTCTTCGGGGATGGGACCGATATATCAGGGAATCCGGGAGTTGAAGACTTGGTCTCCGGCCACGAAAGTACCAGTTTTTTGGAACGTGTATTCACGGATCAAGGAGTCACGGATGTAGAGTTGGCGATCTTGCGAGTGTACGGGTGCTTGGGTTTCGTAAGCGATCAGGTGGCGGTATAGCGAAAAGTTTAACGTGTCAATGGTGATAGTGGTTCCCGCGGCGGGAAGGTACAGGGGACCGAAGTCTTGGATGTTCCAGCGATGCCAGTAATCGAAGGGGAAAGCGTTGTAAATTCGGGGCATACTCCCCACAGTAATGGTGCAGGCGTTGTTGTTCCTCCATGTTTCCGTAGCCGGTTTGGCCGTTGATATGATTGATCCCGGCGATGATTGATAACGTGTCTCCGGGCAGGGCGATACAGCGTTTCACGTAAAATGTTCCTAAATCCATATCCCAGCGACCGTTCGTGTGCGTGGGAAAGTTGAAAACGATCACGTCATTGCGTTTCAGGGAAGAGAACCCCGGTACCCGCACGGTTTCCGGGTGCGCGCCATCAGAAAGTCGAAGTTTTTGTAAAAGCGGGCTCCCATGTACATTTTGTTCACCACGATAAAATCGCCTGGTTCGATGGTGGGGTACATCGAATCGGAAGGGATGCTGTAAAAAGTCCACGATAAAAAAAGCGCAACAGGGCGGCAATCACGATGGCCAGCAGGACGGCTCCCACGTACTGGAATATGGATTTAATTACTTTCTTCATTTTTTTTCTTGAGATAAAAATACGTTCTAAATAGTAATAAAACAATGGAATGATGAATAAACTGACAAAGGTTCCAACAGTCATTCCGGCAATAAGTGTGATCGACGTGGGCATTACTAATTTGTAATAAATAAAATGGGACTCTATTGAGTATCTATAATTAGTTTCTGCATATCCCGTTTCATCTCCTCGGCGGCGGAAGAGGGGACTTTGGGGGCTTTTTTCGAGTAGCAGGCGGGCGGTGGCGATGGCCTTGTCGGTTTGGCCGCTTTCGTGGTACATCTTGGCGAGCAGGTAGAGCGGGTAGAGGCGGTTGGGGACCATGTGGGAGGCTTTCAAGAAAGCGGATTCAGCTTGGGGATATTGTTTCATGGTTTGGTAGTTTTTGCCCATGATGTTACGGATCATGGGATCGGCAGACAGGCGGGCAGCCTCTTCAAGGATGAGGTTACTGGCTTCGGGTTGTCCCGTGCAGGAGAGGCATTGCCCGTATTCAAAGAGAAAAGCGGGTTGATCCTTCAGGAGAGGGTAGAGTTTCTTGTAATTATCCACGGTGCGTTCGAATATCTGCATGTTGAAATAGATTTGTTCGGATTTCCAGCGTTTGTAGGCTTGTTCCCGTTCCTGTTGCCCGGTGGCGAGGAAATAGACCGGGAGAAGCAGGAACAGGTAGAAGATGCCGGAGAGCCAACGGGAACCCCGTTGTATCGGGGTACATTGTGCCAAGAGCAGCGTGAAGAGGATGAGAAGGGCAACACGCTGAACGGGTAGGAAAAGCAGGCAAAAACGAGGAACGCGGCTAACGAACCGGTCACGCCTGCCGCGACTTTATTGTCAGGATGCCGGGCGGTTTTGAAGGCCCAAAAAATGATTGTCAGGAAAAGTAATAAACCGATGATTCCGGTTTCTGTCGTGATTTGCACGAATTCGTTGAAGGCTGTCTCGGGGGCATCGGCTACGAGTTCTTCTCCCGCGGGACGCTCCGTGGCAGAGAAATAGGCGGCTTGGGCTTCCCACGTAGGCCCCGGCAAAATGCCCGAACCCGGACGCCTGTTGCCGGATGGGAGGCTACAAGGGTGGACGAGACTTTCCAGATGAGTCGGCGTCCATCGGCAGATTCTTTTTTAACTGGTATATCCCGATGAGAGTCCCGGTGACGAGGAGGAATATACAGATCGTTGCGATGAAGGAGGCGAGCCGATGTTTTTGAAAATAAAACTTCAATCGGTTATAGAGGTGAAAGTAGTAACCTAGTACAATTCCGCATCCCGCGATGGCGGCTAACCAAGCCCCCGCGGCTTAACGTGGCGGGCAGGACGAGCAGGAGAAGTACGAGAATCACTCCCCGACAAGATGCGGGCTATCCGGCAGGCGGTAAGCGTGTAGTATAAAGCTAACGGTAGTATGGCAACTAGAAATCCGGAATAGGGACCGGGGTTGAAGAATGATCCGGTCAGTTCGAAACGGCTGTGTTGGGTGGGGTAAAACCGTATAGTTGGGCGAGTCCCCAGATGGCTTCTATTGCCCCGGTGAGCAAGAGTGCCGCATGCGTGAAACCGAGCGGGGCAAATGTTGTCAGCCGTCGGAATATGAAATACGTGACGATGATCAAGATGAAGAGGCTCGTTCGGGTGGGTGCGATTGTCCCCCGCGAAGTAGTCGTTACAGAGGGTATAGCCCGCGTAAAGGAGAACCAGCAGGTCAGTTATCGAAAAGCGGAAAGGACGCATCCATGCGAGTGGTATGCAGGCAATTCCTGCCACGATAATAACTTTGTAGAACCAAAAATCTTAGCTATCCGGTTCCCTAAACTCTCGTTGAGGGCAAAGGCTGTGGACAACAAGAGTATAGTCAGCGTGAAGACTACGATGCCCGATAAGTAGAGGTTAAGGTTTTTCGGAGCTGCATATCGTTTTATTTTTCACAAATGTAAAAAATATACTATGAACAGCGTTAGGGAATTCTGATAAGATTATGAGAATTTTAAGTGCTTTAAATAATCTTCAAAGTTATCACATTTGATCGTGTTACCTTCTTTTGCATCAATCATTGCTTGCTGGGTATAAAGATTGATGCTCTTCTTGTGCTTTGTGTTGATAGATTGAAGGTGCTTATGCTGTGATGATTGTTTCTTGGCTTTGGAATTATATGATCTTGATTTGTTTGTCATCATAATGCATCCTTTGTTTGATTTGATTACATTATTCTTTTTCTTCCTCTTCTTTCTCGACAGGGTCGGGTTCTTTGGTTTCTTTGAAGATGTCGAATTTGTTCAATGGTTGCATATATTTCAACCAGCGGAAGTCTTTCAGACGGGCTTCTTCGGGATCGGCCAAGAACAAGGGATTGAGTTCCCCGTCGGGCTTGTTGATGAAGACGATGTCCGTGACTTTCCGTTTGTCGATCATGATACGGATGTTGGAGCTATTGGCGGTGTTAACACCAATGATGTTACCTTTTATCATCGGGGAAGTAGATGGTTTCCCCGTTACCGTTCACGTACACCATGTAGAGTTCGTTATCCCGGAAATAACCGGTCATATTTCGCCCTTTGATCTGGTCGTACATTTCGGTTTCCTCCCTTCGAGAGACCATGAAGGCCTTGGTATTCAGGTAGAATTCCTTAATCGTTCCATTTCCCGTGAGCAAGGAAATCTTTTCGGCGGTCATTTGGTTGCCACTGGCCCATGCCACTGGCTCATTATAGAGTGTGATGGTGGAGTCGACAGAAAGGTAGACCATCGAATCACACAATCCTTGCAAGTCCTGACTAAAAGAACTTGACTTTATAGTAAGCCCGTAAGATCTGGTTCTTGGCAGAGTCCTGATCCATGAACAGGGTATCCCCGTGTACGAAAAGAGAATCTTGTTTTCCGACCATGATTAACAGGGCGCTGTCGGTGACGAATGCCTTGTTTTGTTCCCGGTCCATTTGCGCATATTCACCTTTCACAATCACGTTGTTCACGGTGTCCACAAGCGTGACGTTCCAGTAGAGATAAGCCATTCCGGTTATACTATCGATGACCATGGTATCGGCCACCCCTCGTAACTCTGGTGCGTGCCCCGGTTGTTCTTGTACATTTCTGCGTGTCCCAAGTTGGAGTCATACCATCCATCCTCGAGTAGAGGGTGTTATTTTCGTCCTCCTTCCCGTATATGTTCGTGGGTCCCAGAATGGAAACCAGCTTGGTTTCCGTGTTATATTTCAAGGTGTCCGTGAAGATCAGGTATTCGGGAGAATTCACTTTCACGCTGTCTTTGAAGAGAGCTATCTTTGTTTGGGTAAAATAGTTTCCTTTTTTTACTATCCAACGTGTTCTGGCTATCTTTCAGTTGTCCCCAGTTGAAGTAATACCCGATGTCGAATAGTCCGTCATAATCCAGAAAATCGGTGGTCAGGATCATTTGGGGATCTTCCAGCGTGACGTTCCGGCGGACTTGAATCAGTTTTTGTTGGCATCATAGTACATGTAGTCACCGGACATACGGATGCTATCGTTTTTGATCACCCGCACGTGGCCGAATGCTTCAAGATAGTTGGAGTCTGGTAGTTCATACTGGTAGAGACTATCGCACCACATGAGTGTGTTTTCATGCGTCATGTGTACGTTCCCGATAAACCTAGACGGTTTGCCTAGCGTTCCCACCAGTAAACTATCGGCATTAACGATCTTGACTTTAGCTTTTTATTTCCTGTGCTACAACTGTCTGCAAGGGGAGTAGTCCCCATACAATACATAATATCCCAACCCATAAACCTGCTCTCATCATGAAAAATCATCAATCTTTAATTGTAAATCTTAGCTTGTCAATTACTTGAACCACCGTCATAATGGAATTTGGAGTTCTTGTAATCTTCGTCGATATGGATATAGGTGTTTGCTTGTTTTTCCTTGATCCATTTATCAAGTACTTCCTGTTGTTTCTTGCTTTTCAACCCGTTTTCAAAGCTGATCCAGTCATCGTCCAGGTTAGCCGTGTGGGAAGGATAGTAAGCCTTGATTTTGATCACCTTGTATTCCTCGCCTGTACGGGTCTGATCCAAGAAAGGAGAGGAAATTTCACCCACTTTCAGTTTGTTTACCTGACGGGCCATTTCTCCTTCGATGGTTTCTCTGGGGAGTTTGGAATCAGCGTCTTCCTCGTTGAAAATCAATCCGCCGTTGTTTCTGGTCTTTTTGTCCATGGAGAAATAAGCCGCGGCTTCTTCAAACGTGGCTTTCCCGTCGTGGATGTAAGTCAACACGGTGTCCAAATGCTGGATTGCTTCTTGCCGTTCTTCATCGGAAATCCGGGGACGGAGCAGGATATGGCGTACGTTTACTTTGTCTCCTTGGCGGTCGATGTATTGAAGAATATGGAAACCAAATTCCGTTTCCACGATTTTAGATACCCTGCCGGGTTTCAAGCTGAAGGCAGCTTCGGCAAATGCCGGGGCCAGTGCGCTCTTGGTTTGGTAACCTAATTCACCACCTTTGGCGGCAGATCCGGGGTCTTCCGAGTACAATACAGCTAACGTGTTGAACGTTTGTTTACCGGCAAGAATCTCTTCACGGAAATCTCTCAACCGGTTACGGATACGTTCCTTCTCGGTGTCGCTGATTCTTGGTTTGATAACGATCTGTTGAATCTCGTATTTATCGGGTACTTCCGGAAGACTGTCCTTGTTGAATTTCCGGTAGAAATACCTGACTTCCGAGGGGGTCACCCGAACGTTTTCCACGAATTTAGACTGCATCCTTTGCGTGATCATCTGCTCCCGAAGCGGGTTACGCATTTCGTTCTTGATGTCCTCGTATGATTTTCGAAGTAGGTTTCCAGACGTTCCCGGGAACCGATATGTTGCACGTATTGCTCCAATTGTGAATTCAACGCGTTTTCCACTTCCGTGTCGGTTACCTCGATACTATCTATCTTAGCTTGAGCCACTAATAGTTTCTGAACCAATAAATTTTCTAATATTCTGGTACGAGAGTCGGTGGAAGAATTTACTAATCCTTGGGATTGTTCATGTAAAAAAATTGGTTCTCGATATCCGATTTCAACACGATTTCTTCACCCACGACAGCGATAATCTTGTCGATCACGTTTTTTGTGCCGAGGCGTAACTAGCTAAAAATAACAGTACAAGCAGTGATAAATATCTCATAATTTATGAATAAGGTTATACTCAATAAAAACGCTCTAAACTAATACTTTTTCTTCAAATCCGCGAATAATCCGTTCGTTTTCGCATTTTTATTTTCATTTTTCTAATCCTGTTAATATATTTTGACGTAATCTTTTCGGAGACCTTCCGTGTTGATGTCTTTTTTCCAGATTCTCCTCGAAGGAGATTTTACGTTTGTTCAGTAGTAATATCTCAATCTCTTTTTTCACGTAACCGAGAGGTGCCGTTTCATGGGCTTGGCGCAGCTCGTTGTTTTTGAGAAAATAGTGATTCTCGTCGTCCTCGATTTCGATGGACTCCTTGATTTTTATACTTGCTTTCCCATTCTGCCGACGTGATGGGCAAGAGGTTCAGCAGGTTGCGCAGTTCAATCCACTGGTCGTTGAAACTGTCGAATTTTTTGGCCGAGGTGATACAGTATTCTTCCAGCGCTTCCTGGTCTTTGGCTTCCTTGGAGCGGAACCACTTGCGGGCATCCTCGATTTTCGGGGCGGATTTAGGAATCACCACGAACAAGGCTCTCACGACCGGGGTGTTCAGCACGAAGTTGAATTTGTTCGCATCGTAGTATTGCGAGATTTCACGTTCGCTTATTTCCCGGCTGAGTTTCTGGGAAATCAGTTTTTCCTTGTATTTATGGATCAAGATAGAAGAGGAATAGTCTTCCACTTGTTTCCGGATGATTTTTTTCCTCGTCACTTAGGTTCTGGGTCGCTTTGTGCAGCAGCAATTCCTTGGTAATCCAGTTCCGCACGTAGCTTTGTGCCATGATGAGGCTATCTTTCGAGGGGTTCCCTGGGGAATAAAACCGGAAACTTCCGATTTCAACAGTATTTGTCGAAAAACTTTTGCCACGGGTTGCTCGTTCTTCGCAAACTTGTCGTTACAGGCCCATAGGAAGGGGATAAAATCAATATATGTTGTAGTTTCATGATTTTACGCAATTAATATTCGGGCGAAAATAATAAAAAGCGATTTAAATATACGAGTTTGTGAGAGTTTTTTCGTCTATTTTGTATTTTTGCGAATAGAATTCGAAGAATGACCCGTGATATAAAAAGAGATATTAAAGACTTACTGGGGATACGATGATTTCAGATCCTTGCAGGAAGAGATAATCCGTTCCGTACTAGACGGGAAGGACACGCTTGCTCTCATGCCTACGGGAGGGGGAAAGTCGCTCACGTACCAGGTGTCCGGGCTAGCGATGGAGGGCGTCTGTCTGGTGGTGACGCCCTTGATTGCCCTGATGAAGGATCAGGTGGAGGATTTGAAGAACAGGGGGATTCCGGCCGAGGCGATCTACACGGGGATGAGGCGTGACCGTGGAGTCGATCATTAATAAGTGTATATATGATACGGTTAAGTTCTTGTACGTGTCGCCCGAGCGATTGTACTCGGAACGGTTCCGGGAAAAATTGAGGTTGATGAACGTGTGTCTGATTACCGTGGATGAAGCTCATTGTATCTCGCAATGGGGGTATGATTTTCGTCCCCGTACCTGCGAATAGCAGAGGTACGCGAATTCTTTTCCCGGGGTGGCTACCCTTGCACTCACGGCCACGGCTACCCCGGAGGTCGTGGAGGATATTCAGAAACAACTGCACTTTTCGACCCCGAACGTTCTCTCTAAAAGTTTCCGGCGGGAAAATATTTCCTACGTGATCGGGACACGGAGGCCAAGCCGTTGGAATTATTCAATATTTTGTCTAAGGTGCAGGGGGGGCGATCGTGTACGTGCGTACCCGGTTGAAGGCTTCTTCGATTGCCGCTTTCTGAACAAGTCGGGGATCAAGTCTGACTTTTATCATGCCGGGTTATCTTCCGCGCAGCGGGCACGTCGGCAGGAGGCGTGGAAAAGCGGGATGGTTCCCCGTGGTGGTGGCGACGAACGCTTTCGGGATGGGGATTGATAAGGCGGATGTGCGGGTGGTGGTGCATTATGACGTGCCGGACAGTCCGGAGGCCTATTTCCAAGAGGCGGGACGTGCCGGACGGATGGAAAAGGGCATACGCTGTGTTACTTTCCAGCCGGGCAGCTTTGGGTGGTTTCAAAAACGGATTGATGATGCTTTTCCCCCGAAAGATTATATATTGAGGGTGTACGAGGCCTTGGCGAACTATTATCAGTTAGGTGAGGGCGAGGGACAGGGACGGCGTTCGAGTTCAATTTGAAACTGTTTGCCCGTAATTTTAAACTCAACGAGGCGAGGGGTGATGTCTGCCATCAGTATTCGCGGGGTTCTTGGGGTAACGACGGATATAAATTCCGTTCGGGTGATGTTCACCGTGTTACGGGATCGGTTGTACGAAGTTCGAGACGGGTGATCCCTTGTTGGAAAGACTTATGGTTCTCCTGATGAGAAATTATGCCGGAATTTTCGTGCAGGATGCTTACGTGGACGAAGGTTTTTTGGCTGATCAGCTCGACGTGACACGCAAGGTGCTGTATGATGCTTTTATTTCTTTTGGCAAAGCGTAAGATTATTCGCTATGTGCCGGGGGACGTGAAACCTTACATCGTGTATTACCAACCCCGGTTGCCATTGTCCTATATCACAATCGGGAGGGAGGCTTACGAGAACCGGAAGGAGTTGTTTGTCACGAAGATCAGGGGCCATGGCCCGTTATATCCGGGATGACGAAACGTGTCGCCAGCTTTTTGCTTATGGAGTATTTTGGGCAGAAAGAAGAGAAGCCTTGCGGGATATGTGATGTCTGTATCGGGAAGAAGAAACGGTTGCATCGGGAAGAGCGGAAAAGTCTGGAGGAACAGATTTTGCAGGTGCTTGCCAAACAGAATACGAATATCGGGAGTTGGTGCGTCAATTGGGTGAGGACGAAAGAAGTCGTGATCGGGCAAGTCCGGAAATTGTTGGATGAAGGGAAAAATTCAATATGTTTCGACCTTGGAACTGGGGATAACGAGGAAGTCCTAAATGTTAATTTAGTATAATTGCATTACACTCTTTCCCTTGTCCCGTCGGTGTTTCACTGGTAAGTATTCGATAAGTTACCGATAAGTCTTCGATAAGTTGCCGATACGGGCAGTCAATTTTTCGTTACTTTTTTCTTGAAAAATGAATGAGGTATTAGTGAGACATAGGTGCGAGTCACTGTTGAGTGTTAGGAACGTATTTTTATAAAGTATCCTAATTTGATGTTGATCGGTAGTCTAATTAGGATTTTTTGTTTATATCGTTAGAACTAAATATTATTTATTACTTTTTGCGGTTGTAAATATAGAAAAATATAACCGATGGAATTCATGTTTTTGGGGATAAACACAATATTCCTGTTATATAGGGAACTATAAAATCTAACCCTAGGCGACAATGTTTTATGATTATGGAACAGATATTTAATAAAGAACAGCAGGAAAAAGCGCAATTCATTTTGAATCATCCTTTAGCCAGACTATCGGATTTGCGCTCTAACGAAATAAAAGATTTAGCCGTGGTGTGGTGTTACTATTCGGGTAAGATTGAAGGGAATACCTATACTTACGTGGAAACAGAGGCATTGCTCAAAGATGGCATTACTTCCGAAAAGAAGTATGAAGATGCCAAGATGCTAAAAAATCTATACAACACGTTCATTTCCGAATTGGAATATATCAATAAAGGGAAGAATCAGGAAATAATTGATGAACGCACTTTATTCCGAGTACATCAGGCTATATCCACGGGTTTGGTTTCCAATGAAGAATCCGGCTATTTAAGAACAAGAGCTGTCCGTATCAGCGGTACGGGATATATCCCTCCAAAGGACTTGCACGATATTCGGGCTAAGTTGAATGAAATACTTTATCAACAGGAACAATTCACAAATCCATTGGAACGGGCTATTTATCTTCATTGTAACATAGCTAAATTACAGCCTTTCATAGATGGAAATAAACGTACCGCCCGAATGGTGGAAAGCATTGCCTTGATGAATGCCGATATTATCCCAGTCTATTCCTCGAAAGATGCTGATATATTGAATTACAGGAAAGGGTTGATAGCTTTTTATGAAACCGAAGATTATTCTCTTTATGCTGATTATTTTCTAAACAGGCAAGTGGAGCGAATAAAAGAAATCGAATAAAAAGATTCAAATTTGTCGGTACCTTTTTCTTCGTGAAGTGTTATAAGGTAAAATAACACGAAATGAAAAAAGGAAACAGAGTATATTATCCAGTTGATCGTGAAAAGACTTCAAGGAGGCTTGTCTCCCGAAGAGGAAACTTTCTTCACGGCTTGGAAATCACGTTCCAAGGCCAACGAGGAGTTGTATGAACGATTGGAAAATGAATATGAGGAACACACGGAATATCCTTTATACGAGCATTTTAATGCTCGTCGGTCGTGGCCGTCTGTCATGAAAGACATTCGGAAGAGACATTCCATTCGACGCTTGTATCGTGGAGTTGCCGCGGCTGCCATCGTGTTATTGAGTGTATCTTCTTATCTGATGTTTTCGACGGGCGGGGAGAAAGTACTGCCCGTGGCCCGGTGGAGTCGGGCAACCATTTTCTTTTGGGAAGCGTGCCTCGCTGATTCTGCCGGGAGGGGATACTTTGCTGATTGCACCCGGGGGTGGCGGACACGCTTGACGAGCAATTACCTTTCGTGAGTAATAATGGTGAAACCTTGATTTATCATACCCCCGGACGGCGGATTCTTTGGTGTATAATACGCTGAAAATACCTCGTGGCGGGGCTTATTCCTTGCAGTTGTCGGATGGTACGAAGGTAATGCTGAATTCCGATTCCCGGTTAAAGTTCCCGCAATCTTTTTCGGGTGATACCCGGGAGGTGTATCTGGAAGGAGAAGGATTTTTCCAGGTGGCAAAGGATGCCGCGAAAACCCCTTTATCGTGCATTGTGAGAGGTATGCCGTGCGTGTGTTAGGTACTACGTTTAATATTTCCGCTTACCGGAACGATGAGGTTTCGATGACGACGTTAGTCGAGGGACGGGTGAATATTGAGTGCGGGAATACGGTTGTTGCGTTGACTCCCGGACTGATGGCTGCCGTGGCCGATTCGAAAGTGACGACCCGGGAAGTGAACGTGGAGTCCTATATCTCCTGGACGAGAGACCAGTTCAGTTTCAGCGAGGAACGTCTGGAAGATTTGTTAAAAAGATTTCCCGCTGGTATGACGTGGAGTTCGTGTTTGATGATGAGGAGATCAAGGATTATAAATTTTCCGGGTTTATACCTAGGTACGAGAGTATAACGAATTTGTTTGAGATATTGGAACAATCGGCGAATGTAAGTTTTGTTCGAAAAGAGGATAAAAAGTGATAATTATAAAACATTAATTCAAGCATGGCCAGCTAAATTAATCATCGGAGTGTCGTATAATAAATTTTAAATGTATGAAAAATTGGAGTATACTGGCTGCGGTAATGCTCGTGGTAGCGTTATGTCCTTATTCAGCTCAGGGAATTGACAGGAAAAAGAAAAGAGGTTCAGCCTAAAACGACGAAGGTTGTGCTTGGTAAATATGACGAGTTGTTCAAGAACAAGGCACACGTGGTGGCGAAAGGTGGTTTTATGACCTTGCATAAGGTGGACGGCAAGTTGTTTTTTGAAATGCCTTTAAAAGTACATGGGACGGGAATTTTTATTGGCCCCCACGGTAACTTCGCGACAGATAATAGCATCTGCGTGGTAGGTTATAAGCCGAGAACTCCCCGGCATATAAAATTTACATTATTGGATAGTATGGTCTGTTTGAGGAATGTCAATTCGAAAATGACTTATGACAAGGGACAGGCCGGGCTAGAAGAAGCGATGGAGAAGAATTTCGGGGATCCTATTGTCGAGTCTTACCGGGTGCTGGCGTACACGCCGGATAGTTCTGCGGTGGTTTTTGACATGACGGATATGTTCACGAAGGATGAATCTTCTTTGTCTCCAATTATGCCGAACTCGGGTGGAATACTCAGTCATTCTGCCAGTTTGAATAAAAGAGGATCTATGTTGACCGAGATCAAGGCTTTTGAAGATAATGTAAGTATTAAATCCGTTTTGTCTTATCTGGTCACGACGAAAGCGATGGGTATGCTCACGGTAAAGAAGGATGATCCATTGACTACTCGTGTTACACGCACGTTGTTGCTTTTACCGGAAAACAAGATGCGTCCTCGGATCACGGATTCCCGGTTAGGTATATTTTAGGGAATAAAGTGTACGTTTCCATGGAAGAGGACGGTATTCAGAAATATTCGGTGGCTAATCGCTGGCGGTTGGAACCTAAAGGATATGGATGCGTGGAAACAGGGAAAGTTGGTGGAGCCGGTGAAACCAATCGTGTATTATTTGGATAACACGTTCCCGGAATCGTGGAAAGAACCCTTGAGGGAGGGAATTTTAAGATGGAACACCGCATTCGAGAAAATCGGGTTCAAGAACGTGGTTCAGGTGCGGGATTTTCCCTTGGATGATCAGAGTTTGATCCCGATAATTTGAAATACTCTTGTGTTCGCTACATCCCGTCAACGACGGCCAACGCAATGGGACCCTCGTGGGTGGATCCGAGTACGGGGAGATTATTAATGCCAGCGTGCTGATCTATAACGACGTAATCCGGTTGATTAACGGGTGGCGCTTCGTGCAGACGGCTCAGGTTGATCCCGTGTCCGGGCAAAAAAAGATGCCGGATGATGTGGTGAAAGAATCGCTGGCTTACGTGATCGCTCATGAAGTGGGCCACACGCTGGGATTGATGCATAATATGGCAGCTTCTGCCGCTTATCCCGTGGATTCCTTGCGCTCGGCAAGTTTCACGCAAACATACGGAACCACGCCTTCCATCATGGATTACGCCCGCTATAATTATGTCGCTCAGCCGGGGGATAAAGGGGTGAGATTGACACCACCGGATTTGGGGGTTTATGACGAGTTTGTCATAAAATGGTTATACACGCCACTACCTGAGGTAGAAGATGCTATGGCCGAGGTTCCTATCCTAGAAAAATGGTTGGATGAGAAGGCCGGGGATCCCAGGTACCGTTATGGACGGCAACAGGTTTATGCCCGGTTTGATCCTAGTGCGATAGAAGAGGATTTGGGGGATGATCCGGTGAAAGCGGAGATTATGGGATTCAGAATCTGAAGTATATTATGAGTCATTTGAACGAGTGGTTGGGGATGATCCAGACGGGCAACATCGTCAGGCCATGTACCAAGCTATCGGTAATCAATACTATCGTTATCTGAAGAACGTGATGTATAACGTGGGAGGTATTTACTTGACGGAGGTGAAGGACGGAACTCCGGGCAAACGCTTTGTTGCGGTTCCCCGGGAGGTACAAAAGAACTCGCTTAAATGGGTGATCCGGGAGTTGAAAACCCAGAATTGGCTGACCGATAAGGAGCTGACGGATAAGTTTGCCTTGGGCGTTTCACTGGCACCGACGGTACGGTATGCTGCCGCGAAGAATGTTGCCGAATTGTACAAGAACGTGGTTCTTTCCGCTCACGTGTCTCGTGATCCTTACACGGTGAAAGAGTTCTTTGACGATTTGTATCATGAAGTGTGGGCTTCTACCTTGAATAACCGGAAACTTTCCGAGAGCGAGAAGATATTACAGCGGGTGATTGTTGAAGTTTCGTCAGAGGGGATGGAAGGAAAGAAGAAAGGTTTACCATTCTTGACAGACGAGGCTCTTTACTTGCATTCCGGTGATGCTTTTGCTCCTTCTGTTGACGAAATCAACGCTTACGGGCTGGATGAGACGGGGATGGTGAGTAGGTATCTGGACGAGTTCGGGAGATAGAACAGGTGTACGGACGGGGTTTCGTGGCCGCTCATCTTGAAAAAATATCGGGAACGGGTACGGTTGGCAGCGCAAAAAGTGACTACCACGGCAATCGACGATTCCAAGGTGTACTTGCAGGACATGCTGGTTCGGGTGAAACAATTGTTGGAAGGTGTTATCTACCGCGGATAAGGACACGAAAGCTCATTATCGGGCATTGATTCTTCAAATTAGGCGCTTAAAGCCGAATAATATACCGGGAGGCGGGGAAAGTCCCCTGTCTCTCGAAAAGAATACCTATTAACAACTAATTATATAAACATGAAAACGAATCGAGTGTTAAACAGGGACAATGCAGGGGATGGATCAGGTGGTCTCTCGTGATCGGCTGCATTTTGTTTAGTTCTATGAGAATCTACGCTTCGGACGTTCGCTTGGTGAATGATTCGATTAAGCTGGATTTAAAGTTTGAGAAATCGACCATGTTGGAGGTACTCAATACGTTGAAAAAGAAGACGGCTTTGAATTTCGTGTATAATCACGAGGAGATAAGGGATTCCACTTATGACGAAGGAGTTCCGGCAGGCGACGGTACACCAGATTTTGGATTATTGTTTGCGCAACACGGGGTATGTTTTTCCGTGGTGAATGACGTGGTGGTGATCAAAAGAAAGAGGTAAAGAGAGGTCAGCAAAGGTTACGATTACCGGGACCGTGTTCGACGAAGAATGAATGAACCTCTTCGGGAGCAACCGTGATGCTGAAAGGACGACGATTGGCGTGGCCTCTGACGTGAACGGGGAGTTCAAACTGGAGCTACCGGGAAAGTGACGGGATGGTTCTCGTGGTCAATTTTATCGGTATGGTTTCTCAAGAGATTCCGGTGACTCGTGACGTTAACTTGAAAAATTGTTCTGAAGATGGCGGACACGGCTCTGGATGATGTTGTGGTCAATGGTTTTTACACGAAGAATAAAAACACGTTCACGGGTTCCGTGACCACCGTGAAGGGAAGAGCTGGTACAGGCATCCAGCACGAACCTGATCCAAGCGTTGAGTACTTTGGTGCCGGGATTGAGAATCGTGGAGAATAACGCGCAGGGATCGAACCTAACGCCGTGCCGGAGATTATTATCCGGGGGACCAATTCATTGATGACCAGTGATGAGGCGGGAATCAACACGCCCTTAATTATTCTGGATGGAATCGAAATCTCGCTTGAAGAACTCTACGATTTGGATTTGTTCGATATAGAAAGTGTGAACGTACTGAAAGATGCAGCCGCAACCGTTCTTTATGGTGAACGGGCTTCCAATGGCGTGATCGTGGTGGAACGGGCTCACGTGAAGGATGATAAAGTGCGGTTCAGTTATAATTTTGTTCCTGATTTCAGTTTCCCCGATTTGAGTTCCATGAACTTGTGTAATGCCTCTGAAAAGTTAGAATTGGAACGTCGGGCCGGGTTGTATAATTCGGCTAATGGTAACGCTGACAGAAATTATGCCTATAAGTTGGAAAACGTGCGCAAAGGATTGACACGGATTGGATTTCAAAACCATTGAGAAACTCTTTCAGTCATTCTCATTCATTGCGGGTTGCCGGTCGGGGGAGGTAATATGGATTACAAGGCATCTGCTTCTTTTAAAGATACTTACGGGGTCATGAAGGGGACTACAGAAGGAATTACGGTCTTAATTTTCATTGGCTTACCACATGACGAATAAATTGACGATCTCTTATCAGTTTGCTTTCGGGATGACGGATAGCAAGGATTCTCCTTACGGTCAGTTTTCAACCTACACCGAGTTGAATCCTTACGAGCCGGTGTATGACGAGGATGGCAGTATATCCGGAATTACTATTTCAACAAGTTCGATCCCTCTCGCAACGAGAAAATAGAGAATCCGTTATACAATGCTACGCTTTCCAGTTTTTCGAAATCTAAGAGTAAATCGATCAAAATAGTTTATCCCTGCGCTGGGATATCAGCAAGTCTTTTTTCGTGAACGGCAATTCGATTTGAACCTGTCGGATTCGAAGAGTGATAAATATACCTCGCCGGAAAATTCGGCATATGAAAATTACACTTCTCCGGAAGAGCTTGCGCAGAAGGGGAATACAGGCAAAGCTCTTCCGACGGGAATTCGTACACGGGAAAATTGGTTGCAAACTATTCTATCGCTTTGGATGAGCATGGTAGCGTGTTCGGTATTCATGCCGGGACAGAGATTTCAAGGAGAAGACTACGAGTAGCCAGATCACTGCCGTGGGGGTTCTTGTAGGACGAACTGTACGATTTGAGTTATGCGATGAAAGACGATGACAAGGCTCTAGCGGGAGCGAGAAATTATCAACAAGAGTCGGGTTCTTTGGTGATGTAGATCTTTCCTACCGGAACAGGTATTTTGTCAACGGAGTTTTCGGACTTCCGGTTCCTCTACATTTGGTAAGAATCAGCGTTTCGCCCCTTCTGGTCTGTCGGTTTCGGGTGGAATGTTCACAACGAGGAGTTTTTGAAATGTGATTGGTTGAACACGCTACGTTTCCGGTCAGCTACGGGTACACGGGTAATGCCGGTTTTCTCCTTATCAGGCGATCACGACATATAAGTATAAAGCAATGATTATCGCTATTATGCGGGTGTCGGGGCTTTACCGATCACGATGGGAAACATGGATTTAAAGTGGCAGCGGACGTTGAAAATGAATTACGGGGTCACCGGTGGATTCCTGAATGACCGGTTGCGAGTGGAATTCGATTACTACGTGGAGAAGACGAAAGATATGTTGATCCCGATAGTACCCCTTTCCATGGGCGTGGATAACGTGAAGGTTAATCTGGGATCGGCTAAAAATGCCGGGTTGATTTCTCTATTTCCGGGCAGATCATACAAAAGAAGGATTGGAGCTGGATGCTGACGGTGAATGGCGGGCATGTGTATGACAAGATCGAGAAGATCAGTAATGCCTTGCAACGGACGAACTCGGAAACCACGTCTTCGGACGAATGGAACGCTCCCAAGATTCAATTCAAGGAGGAGAGAGTCTCAATATGCGATTTATGCCATGCGTTCGCGGGATTGATCCGGCCACGGGTAAAGAGGTGTATATAAATAAAAAACGGGGGAATACACGTTTGATTACAGTTACGACGATCAGGTGGTTGTGGGGAATACAAACCCGACAATAACAAGGAAGTATATTCACGTCGTTCCGGTATAAAGGGTTTTTCTTTAAGCGTGTCGGCTGCTTACACGTTGGGAGGTGATATTTATAACACGACACTGGCGAAGAAGGTGGAGAATATAAACATCAAAGAGAATGTCGATCGACGGGCGTTCACGGAAAGATGGAAAGAGATCGGGACGACCCGTTTCTTGGGCATCCCGGAAAGCGGATGGGCTACTTATCTTTCGGAACGTTTCGTGGAGCGTAAGAATGAGTTGTCGATTTCGAATATTAACCTGCAATACGAGTTTAATGTTGAAAAGCTGAAATTGTTCGGTCTGAAACGTCTGGTCGTGGGTATCGGAGCATCGGACATCGGGCGGCTTTCCACGGTTAAATTTGAAAGAGGTACTTCTATCCCTATTGTCGGAGCTTTAATTTCATACTTAGACCTACCTTTTAATGAAACAATATAATCGTATGACTATGAAAAAGATAATATATATGCTACTGATCGCCTCGTGTGGGTGGAGTTGCGATAGCTTTCTGGATGTAAATCCCAAGGCGGAGGTGATTGACGAGGATATGTTCAGCACGGCTTCGGGCGTGGAGGATGCCCTGTATGGTGTGTATTCCGGCCTTGTCCAATAGTTATTTGTATGGTAATTATATGTCGGTGTATTACCCGGAACTGTTCGCACAGAATTTCGTGGATGACGGTATCAAGGGAACGGAGATCGGGAAATTGAACATGGGCGATCTTATGATGGAATCGGATGTGATGAAGATGTGGAAACAAGCTTATACGGCGATCGGTTACGTGAACAATATTATTATAAACTTAGAGAATAAGGACGAGAAGGCGTTCAAACATTATAATATTTACCTTGGGGAGGCTTTAGGGCTTCGGGCTTATCTGCATTTTGACCTGCTACGATATTATGCCGTTCATGTTACCTCGAAAGATGAAACGGCCAAGGCACACGCCATTCCTTACGTCACGACTTACGAGTTTTACGTGACACCCTTTTCTTCGGTAACGGAGGTTTACGATAAGATTATTCAAGATCTGGAACGGGCAATTGGTCTTTTGGCAGACGACGAGAGTTTGATGGAGGCAGAAAGAACGGGACACGCTGCTGATTTCGTTTCAGCCCGGGAGACTCATTTCAATTTGTACGCAGCGGAGGCAGCTTTGGCCCGTGTATTGGATGAAGGGCGATTTGAAGAATGCCAAGATCTACGCTCAAAAGGTGATTGATTCTCATAAATTCCAGTTGGTGGATAAAACGGAGGTGGAGAGCATGGTACAGAGTAAGTTGTCTTTTAAAGAGACGATCTGGGGAATTTATACAAGGGATTTCGGGACCTCGATGAAGAATTTATTTATTAGAAGTACGGGAATAGATTTGGCCTCGGATTGGGAGGACTTGTACCTAGATAATCAGGGAGCGGAAGAGGGCGTGGATTACAGGAGATTCTGGTTTGACGTGGACCCGGATAAAGATGCCACGACTTGCCTCAAGCTGATTAACTACGAGTTTTTGGCTGACCCGAATAAATACGATGAACCCGTTATTCTGGGGAGTGAACATGATTCGTATCCCGGAGATGTACTATATCATGGCGGAAGCTTTGCTGGAAGAGAATATCGACTTGGCCACGGATTATATGGATGTTGTGTGGAGGCCCGGGGAATGGTCGGGTTTAAAGACCGGATTCCGGCTCGACAATTGACGCTTGATGATATTATGAAGGAACGCCGTAAGGAATATTACGGGAAGGCCAAGAGTGGTTTTGCATGAAACGGCAGAACCGGGATGTATATTCAATCATAGGGGCGGTAACCTGCCGGGAAGTGACAAGATCTATTGTTTGCCTGTTCCCGAAGAGGAAATGAATGCCCGTTAACATTAAAAAAAACGAAAGACATGAAAAGGATAACATTAATTAGTTTTGCTATTGGATTAGCGTTGAGCGCGCTTTCCTGTTCGGATGATGACCTGATGTATAACGTGCATCAGAAAAGGTCTGTCTATTTTGACCGGGAAAAAGTAAAACAGATACTATTTTTTTCTCTTTTTGTTTCGGTTGAAGGGGATGACTACGATTACTGTATCCCGATCCGGGTGATCGGTAAACCCGTGAACGAGGTGCAGCACCCGGTGGTTATGGTCGTTGCCGATTCTTCAACAGCACGGGAGAACATGCATTACGTGATGGGAGAGGTGGTGATTCCCGCCGATAGCGTTCGAGGTGTCCTGAACATCCGGTTAAACAAGACGGGTGACATGAAGGAACGTTCGTATTTTCTATTTGAGATTTGCAGAGGATGAGTATTTTAAACCGATTGCCGATGATAATTATATTTTGTCGATAGCTGACGGGGAAAATTTTGGCCGGATTGGTGGAAAGATGCCGATCGGGGAACGTTCTCTTCCGATTTGTTTAAGCGGATGTTGGAAAAATACTGGGAACTGGAGGAACTTCGTCCGGTGGAATATGCTTATTTCGAAGAGAATTACGGGCGGTTGTCTTGAGAATGCCCCCGGCATGGTTCTGGTCTAGAAATTATCCGGTATCTGGGTGAAATACGTGTTGAAACCGGTGTACGAGTATTACCAAGAACATCCCACCGAAGGGGTGAATATCGAATCCTGATAAATTCATTTGATGTAATCTCCTGTATAGTGATCTAAATAAAAAATTGAAGAGCGATGAAAAAGATATATTACATAGTTTTCGCCATTCTGGTAAGTGGTTTACTGGATGCTTGTATTCATGACGATACGAGCTATTGGACCCGGACTTCTCCCGGCTTTCAATCATTTCTCAATACGACACGTTGAGCGTGAATCTAAGCGAGGAGTTTGTTTACAAAGTGGATGTTGTGCAAAGCGGGGAGGATAGACCGTTGACTTACGAGTGGGGGGTATGCGACCTATAATACCAAGGATGAGAGTGATTATCCGGCAAAGGATTCTTTAAAAATTATATCTAACGAGGCCGAGTTACGTTATACTTTCAGGAAATTAGGTACTTATTATTTGCGATTGAAGGTGGATAATGGGAGGCGATCTCGTTTAAAGGTTTTATGTTGAACGTGACGACACCTTTATGATGAAGGAATCACGGTATTGAGTCAGGATGATGCGGGGAATCCTCGATTTCGTTTATGAAAAACCTTTGACCCGGCAGAAATAGAATCCGGGGTGAAGAAGGAATTTGTTACGGATGTTCTGACAAAGGAGAACCCGGACTACACGATTAAAAATTGCACGGATCTGGCAGTTCGGTCCCTATCTGCTGTTGGCCCTCGGGAGGATGGATTGATCTATAAATTGAATGCCAAGACTTTCGGAGTTATGTATAAGAACAGGGTAAGGGATATTATTCCGGATTTCACTTTAAGGAGTTGATGGAAGTGGGGCAACGAATTGGATGTTATCAGAAAATGGAAGTGCATATCGTTACGAGCTTACCTTTGATGAAGTGTTGGTGATTGATAATGCTGTTGGGTATGGTTATGATGCTTGTTTCTTTGGATATAGTTCTTCCTATCAATATTTCATTGATTACGATAAATCTATTATCTATTCTCCGACGGGGAAATAAAGCAACCTCTTCTTCCAACTATTTCGAGGATTATAATATCATCGGAATGGTGCCTTTGACGATCACGAAAACTTTACACGATAGCTGTTTGAAGGAAGATCCGTCACAAGGTCGAGTATTTCAGACAAGTGGTTCTTTATCCAAGTTAACGGAGTTGATTAAGTTTGATGGAACGGATTTTGAAGTTGGATAAGAATTCAACGATCATGTTTAGTAAAACTTACAAGAATGCTTACTATGATTACGGGAATAATATTTATCGTTGGAATTGTACCGGGCAATTCCCTGAAGACCCCGTTTATCACATTCCCGATACAAAGGAGATTACGGCTGTGGCTATGGATCCGGATAAAACGCTGATTTATGTTTGCTGACGTGGATAGCGAGAGAAGTGGTTTGAAGGGTGGAATTGACATTTATGATGCGAATGACGGTAAATTGATCGAGTCTTACGGGGGAATTGCCGATCGGCCGTTGAGAGTATTTTACAAGACGAAATGATGTAGGCCCAAAATTTATAAGGTCCATAAAGGCCGTCGAAAGTTGTTTTTCTAACTCCCTCCCTGGGGTACTCTCTATAAACAGAGGGAGAGCTGAGTTACTTGTTATCTTTAGGCACCACCAGCTCCTCCTCTGTTTATAGAGGAGGTGGGCGAATGGCCGGATGAGTTAATTTTGTAACAGATAGGACTTTTCGAGCAGCTTTTTCTTTTGTGTGATGAATTATTATCTTTTTGAGATGGAAAGAACAAATTAACATGTTCTATTTTGTTGTTTCTACTATTTTCGGTACATTTGAAAAGAATATCTTTAAGGTGTGGAATATGATGTTTTTTATAAATCTGATGGTGATGTTGGTAGAGTCTTCCGTATATGAGCGTTTTGTGAAAGGGGATGAGAAAGCCTTGAATTGTTGTATGATCAATATTTGCAACATTGGGAGTTTACGCAGGATGTTCTTGCGGGAAGAGAATGTTTGCGTGACATCGTGCATGAGAGTTTTATCAAGACGTGGGAGAAAAGGAAACAGTTTACCTCGTTCCAGATGATTATCAGTTTTTTGTATGCTTGCGTGGAGAAATGCTTGTCTGAACGAGTTGCGGCATCATGGACATAAAGAATAAAGTTCTGTTGCAACAGGTATCCAGTCTCGATATTGAAGGGGAAATCATAGAACATGAGGTGAAACGGATTATTTGGACTGAAATTGCCCGATTGGCGGGTGATTATAAAGAGATCATGGCGATGAGTTTGGAAGGGTATTCTACCAAGGAGATTTCGGAAGAGTTGAATCTTTCCGAACAGACGATTAAAAATAAAAAGGGAGAGGCGTTAAACAACTTCGCAAAATATGGGACCGTACCAGTGGTGTCTCCGGCTTTTCTTTTAAGGAATAGTTTGCTTGTAATATTCTATATCATTGATTTATAATTCATATATTTGTCTTATTTTCGGGACAAAAGAGAATCTTCGTGTCGTTTTTGTTTGTGAAATTGAAACTTGGTATCTCTTTTTTCCCTAATCTTGCAACTCGCCAAAATCGATACTTGCTTGATTGAAATTTTTTATTTATTTTATTACTTTTTGTTCCCCTTGTTTTGAAATAGTTGTAGAAAACAGGGATAGAAGGTAAATTATGCGATTGAACGTGAATGATAAAGTTGAGGGTTCGCGTCAGGTAGCAATGATGGTGTGATGATGTATTTACGGGTTTATACCGCATGGTGCGATGAATGATGTTAGGTGCGAATGGATATGTTTAGACAATAAAGTGATAGAAACATATCTTGCACGTATGGTATTAAAAGATCAAATTAAATGAGAGTAGACTTGGTATTGAAGTTTGACGGCAACTTATGTGGTGTTGTGAAATGGATTCTGTTGTTCTGCTGCATATGTTTTCCGGAAATCCCCGTGGCGGGTGAATCGCGTTCTGCCTTGATCGTGATCACGGGGAGGTGAAGGATGCAGATGGCGAACCACTTCCGGGCGTGACGGTTGTCCTGAAAGGGACTTCTTTGGGATGTGCCACGGGTACGGACGGAAGTTCCGATTGGAAATTCCGGAACAAAAGGAGATGGTGTTACTTTTTCCGGTTTGTCGGGATGAAGAATCAAGAAGTCACGGTTACCAGTACCCGGCATATCCGGGTGACGATGGTGAAGGATATGAAAGAATTGGATGATGTGATCGTGACCGGGTATTACACGCAGGCGAAGAATGCTTTTACCGGGAGGTGCGGATCAAGGGAGAGGATTTGTTGCGGGTATCCCCGACGAACCTGTTACAGGCATTGGCAATCTTGACACCGGGATTGAGGATTGTAGAGAATAATGAGGCGGGGTCTGATCCGAACGTCGTGCCTGAGATTCTGATTCGTGGGGCGAGTTCAATCATGACAAAAGGACAGGAAGGGTAAATGCCCCTTGATTATGCTGGACGGGGTGGAGATTTCCGTGGAGGATTTGTATGATCTGGATATTTACGATATAGAACAGGTACTGGTGTTGAAGGATGCATCCGCGGCGGTACTTTACAGGGGAGAAAGCTGCCAATGGGGTGATATTGGTGGAACGGGTGGGAAAGTCGGATAAGCCGAGATTCAGTTATAATTTCACGCCGATGTTCAGTTTTCCCGATTTGACCTCTCTTCGCCTGTGTGATGCGGAGGAAAAGTTGGAACTGGAGCGTTTGGCGGGATTGTATGACCAGGTAGATGGTAGTCTTGACCCGGCTTATGATTATAAGCTGGAGAACATCCGCCGGGGGTGTCAACACGGATTGGACGACGAAAACCTTTGCGGAATGCTTTCACGCATAGTCATTCTGCCACGATGACAGGGCGGGGTGGCGGAATCGAGTATAAGGTAACGGGACGGTTCTCCGATACATACGGCGTGATGAAAGGTGATTATCGCCGGAATTACGGGGTGAATGTTTCTTTGTCGTACCGGTTTGCCCGGGATGTGGTGGCCACTTACCAGTTGGCTTATACCATGACCGAGGGAAAGAATAGTCCTTACGGGAGTTTTGCGCAGTACACGAGTTGAACCCGTACAACCCGGTATATGACGGGGACGGGGAGTATATACGGAATTATTATTTCGATCCGGTAAACCGGACAATGGAACGGCAAGTCAATCCACTGTATAATGCCACGCTGGCAAGCTTTTCGAAAAGTCAGAATAAAGCGGTCACGAATTATTTGTCGTTACGCTGGGATATGAACGAGACCCTGTTTATCACAGGGAAACGTGAGTGTGCGACAGGGGGACACGTGGAATAAGGTGTATGTTTCCCCGGAGGATGCGAGTTTCACCTTGCAGGAGATTCCTCAAAACAAGAAAGGGACTTACACGGCATATTCAACCGAGACGACGGATTGGGCGGGGAAGTTGGTACTTAATTATCGTTTACCGCTGAATGATGCTGGGACTACGGTTCTTTCTTGGCGCGGGTACGGACATCGGGAAGGACAAGTCTTCTTCGATGCAGGTGAAGGCGGAAGGGTTTATGAAGGACAAGATGACGGATATTAAATTTGCCTCGCAGATACGCGACTCGCGTCCCGTGGGTGGCGAGAAGGAATCGGCAGAGGTGGGGTTCTTCGTGAACGGTAGTCTTGATTTGCTGGGACGATATTTTGTCAATGCCTCTTACAAGACAGCGGGTTCGTCGAAGTTTGGCAGTAAACATCGTTTTGCCCCGGTATGGTCGGCGGGAATCGGTTGGAATCTGCATAAAGAAGGATTCATGAATTTCGATTGGTTGAACGTTTTGCGTCTTCGGTTTAGCGTCGGTTCGACGGCTAACGTGACTTTCACGCCTTATCAGGCTTTGACCACTTATCTTTATGATTCCGACTTAATTCATTATGGCGGGATGGGTGCGGTTCCGATCACGATGGGGAATCCCGATATGAAATGGCAGGTTGCGAAAGTATAATTGGGGATTGACGGCTACTTTCTGGAAAGAACGGGTGAACGTGGAGGCCAGTTACTACGTGAACAAAACGAAGGATGCCTTGATGCCTTTGACCTTACCGTCTTCTGTCGGTGTTTCTTCAGTGTTGGTGAATATGGGGAAGTTACAGAATTCGGGCTACGAGTTTTCCATTTCTGCACAAGTGGTCAAGCGAAATAACCTGCTTTGGATGGTGATGGTAAACGGATCGCACGTGTTTGATAAACTGACGAGTATCTCGGATGCGTTGAAGGCGGAGAATATGGCGGCTTATTATGGCGTGAAACCTCAGCCGATGTTCGTGGAAGGGGATCTCAGTTCGGTATTTATGCCATGCGTTCTGCGGGAATTGATCCGGCTTCCGGGCAGGAGGTGTATATCAAGAAGAATGGGAATTACACGTTTGCTTACGATAAGAACGAGCGAGTGGAAGTCGGGAACACGAATCCCATGCTGGAGGGGGAGTCTTTTTCCACGAGCTTGTCGTACCGGGGATTCACGTTGAATGTCACCGCAGCGTACAAGTTTGGCGGTGATATTTACAACACGACTTTGGCGAATAAAGTGGAGTATATTGATCCCTACGGGAATGTGGATCGTCGGGCTTTTACCGAACGGTGGAAGAAACCGGGCGACTTGGTACGTTTCTTGGGGATTCCGGAGAACGTGAGCGATGAGAATCGGTATTCCGAGCGTTTCGTGGAACGGGATAACACGTTTGCGATAACGAGTATCATGTTGAATTACGAGTTTAAACCCGGTTATTTGCGCAAGATCGGGATTAAGAGACTGAATCTAGGCATAGGAGCGTTGCCGATATTGCCCGGTTCTCTTCCGTGAAACAGGAACGAGGTACGGAATATCCTTTTCAACGGAGTTTCCATATCACGTTTAGACCGACATTTTGATAACTACTAAAGGCAGAAGATGATGATGAAAAGAATATTATTGGCATGTGTCTCTTTATTTTCTTGGGATGTGGAAATTTCCTAGATATAAATCCCGAATCGGAGGTGGTGAACGATGATATGTTCAGTACGGCGGAAGGGTGGAGGATGCGTTGTATGGGGTGTATATGTCGATGGTGAAAGAGGATATGTATGGTGGGGGATATGTCTGTGTTGATACCGGAGTTGTTGGGGCAAAAATTTTGTTACGGATGATGGAACTTACAGGTATTTGTCTACATTGAATTTTGCAAGTCAATCGGCAAAATATATTGCAAAGGATATGTGGAAAGCGAGTTATCTCGTAATTAGCTATCTAAACAATATTATAGAGAATTTAGGATCAGAAGAGTGTGAAAGATTTTTAAGTATTATGACTTATATCGTGGAGAAGCTTTAGGATTGAGAGCGGCGATCCATTTTGATTTATTGCGATTGTTTGCTGTTCACGTGAATTCAACGGATGAAAATGCGAAAACGGAGGCTATTCCTTATGTAACGAAGTATACTTTTAAAGTAACTCCTTTTTCATCAGTGGAAGAAGTGTATGAGAAAATCATTGCAAGATCTGAAAGAGGCTGAAACTTGTTTGGCTGAAGATGAGACCTTGATGCCGAAGATTCGTAAAGGTGGAGAAAGGGATTTACAGGGAGCCAGAGAATTACATTTTAATTTGTATGCAGCGCAAGCAATGTTAGCTAGAGTGTATTGGATGAAAGGGATTTGGAAAACGCAAAAAGTATGCGAATAAAGTAATTCAATCGGAAAAGTTCCAATTTGTGAATCAAGAGGATTTGTCGACATTCATGAAGAGACGCATTTCTTTGTCCGAGACGATTTGGGGATTATATACGACGAATATTAGTTCGTATTTGTATGATAGACATGCTGCGAAAACTATAATGATTCTTCATAATGGCTGGAAATTATTATATAAAACTGCAGAAGGACCGGAACTGGGGGAAGATAAACGGTTATCTGCTTGGTTTCTTTCTAAAGAAAATACAGGGAATTCAAAAGATATTTGTGTCAAAATCATGGATGAATCAAATGATGCTCTGAATATTCGGAGGTGCATATTTCGGTTTTAGTATGATTCGTATTCCGGAAATGTATTATATTATGGCTGAGGCCTTATTGGGGAAGGAGATAAAGAACGTGCAAGAGATTATTTGAATGCCGTGGTGTCGGCTAGAGGTATGGTGAAATTTGCAGATCGGGATGTGGGTAAAAAAGATATTACTTTTGGATGATATTATGAATGAACGGAGAAAAGAGTTATTTGGAGAAGGGCAATGGTGGTTTTGTTTAAAAAAGATTGAATCGGGATATTTATGTGGATGCGTTAGATGCAACTTTAAAAGGAGGTGATAAAATTTACACCTTACCTTTGCCCACGGAAGAACTTGACCCTCGTTAAATTACAAAATTAGAAAACGTATGATGACAAAGTATTTGATATATACAGGAATATTTCTTTTGTTAGGAGCTTGTTCGAACAAAGCTATTTATTATAATCCGGATCAGAAGAGAAGTATCTATTTTAATTGGGAGCTTAGTAAATATGTTTCTAACGTGGCTCCCGATACTGTATTTTTTCAGTTTCGCAATTTATGAAGAGAAAGAGGTGGAGTATCGTATTCCGGTGAAGAGTATGGGAATGCCTGTCGATGAGGATCAACATTTTGAGTTGGAAGTCGTGGAGGATTCCACCACGGCGGAATTCGGGAAACATTACGAGTTTGGTACTTTGATCATTCCTAAAAATGAAGTGGAAGGCGTGTTACCCTTGAAGTTGAAACGGACGGAGGACCTGATGAATCATCCTGTTCTTCTTTATTTGAAGTTTCGGGAGAACGACTATTTCAGACCGATGGAAGGGGGGGATCATTATTGCCTTTCCATTATGGATGGAAAACTGGCAAAACCGGCTTGGTGGGCTAGTTATTACTTTGGGAGAATATAGCAATAATAATGATAGATTGTATTTGAAACCAGCTTACGATATTATAGTGATCCGGAAAACACGTACGAAGGGTTTGCCATGGTTGATCGGATCGATTTATTCGTTGAGCAAATAAAAGTTATTGGAGATGAAAATTAAATACAGTATCAGGATTCTGTGTTTTTACCTTATTCGGATTGGGTAGCCTGTCTGGATGATCAGTCTTCGTTGGGAGATCGGGAGTTATCGGAATCACTATTTCCGCACCTCATACACGCGTTGACGGCTTATTTCGGAGAGGAATTTGTGGTAAAGTCATTTGAGCGTGGAACAATCCGAGAAGAACTACCTCTCGCTTATGAATGGAGTTACGGAACGTTGAATACGGATGAAAATGGAATGGCGTCCATCCGATTAAAGATTCACATATCGTCGCACGATCCGGAATTGAGATATGTTTTCGGGAACCAACTTTCTGGTTACGAGGGTTGATAACGGGGGGTCGATCCGGTATAAATATTTTGTTTTACAAGATACCGAGCTGGAGGAATCACGGTGTTAAGTCGGGGATGGGGATGAAAAGGACGATTTCTTTATGAGAACACTAAAAGAGAAAATTAATACCGGGAAAGTTAACTCCACGTTCCGACCTGATATAATTTGAGCAGATAAACCCGCAAACGAAAATGGAAGATGTGACCGACATGGTGCAGGTAAATAATCGTTATTGGTTTGTTCCGGTGAGGAGGGAAGCGACCATAATTATGGATTCCCCGGACCTTTCAGAGCGCTGAAGGAATGACCCTGCTATCCGGACATTATAGCCGATGCGCT
>VOFG01002824.1_pt1 | contig 29687 bp, 54 predicted proteins | sample 5384171 | NCBI WGS metagenome assembly VOFG01 (sample SAMN12384726, study PRJNA508395) | human gut metagenome | isolation source: healthy gut F | host: Homo sapiens
TATAATGGAGCCTTATCGTCCATATGTAGATGAGTTGGTTGTGAAAATTGTTGATACAGAATTGTTTGTAAAGAATTAACTACAGAGTTAAAAGCTCAATTGTTGAAAATCCCTGTTATCGATGTCATGATTGATGGTCAACGTAGCCGTTAATGATCGCTGTTGGGCAAACAACAGCCTCTCTCTACAAGTGCTTTACGGGAGTGCGAAAAATTTTATATCCAGAGAAAGTTTGATGGAACGTTTTAGTGAATATCGTATTATGTGGGTACTTGTATTTTTGATTTGCCAACAGAAACGAAAAAAGAAAAAAGATGTCTGCGGATTTTCGTAAAAGATTACTTGCAGATGGATTTACGATGTTTCAATTTTCAATTTATATTCGACATTGCGCTAGTCGTGAGAATGCAGAAGTGCATATTAAAAGAGTAAAAAGTATTTTACCTGAAAAAGGGCATGTGGGGATATTGTGTATAACGGATAAACAATTTGGTGATATTGAAATTTACTATTCCAAAAAAGAGGTGAGATCTTCGACTCCTGGTCAACAACTTGAACTTTTTAGAAATAAGAAAACCCATTTTATCAATGGGTTTAATTTTTTTAAAACGTGTCATTTTTTAATTCTAGCTATTAGACTAATGATTTGATTATTAAATCTATACTAATAACCACCTGTTGATGACCCAACAAAGGTACTAATTTGAAAGCAAATCACAACTCGTTCCCGTATCTTCTGCCCTTGGTCCTTCCTGTTGATGACCCAACAAAGGTACTAATTTGAAAGCAAATCACAACAGTATCAACAATTAAAGTTAGTTTGATGAGCCTGTTGATGACCCAACAAAGGTACTAATTTGAAAGCAAATCACAACTGTACCATAATCCGGACGTTGCAAATTCACCTGTTGATGACCCAACAAAGGTACTAATTTGAAAAGCAAAATCACAACCACGGCAACGTTATTCTCTGATGAATGGTGCCTGTTGATGACCCAACAAAGGTACTAATTTGAAAGCAAATCACAACAGAGGATGAATTGTTTACACATAAGTGTACCTGTTGATGACCCAACAAAGGTACTAATTTGAAAGCAAATCACAACTGCACTTTACTCGTACTATGCCGGTTAATCCTGTTGATGACCCAACAAAGGTACTAATTTGAAAGCAAATCACAACAGTTGCATAAGTATTCAAAAGCTGAAGATCCCTGTTGATGACCCAACAAAGGTACTAATTTGAAAGCAAATCACAACGCCAAGCTTGCTGCTAAGCAATCTGAAAACCTGTTGATGACCCAACAAAGGTACTAATTTGAAAGCAAATCACAACCGCTGCCAAGAACGAGAAGTTGGAGATGCGCCTGTTGATGACCCAACAAAGGTACTAATTTGAAAGCAAATCACAACTCCGGCAATCGGTAAACCTCAATATATTCCCTGTTGATGACCCAACAAAGGTACTAATTTGAAAGCAAATCACAACTTTGTTTCACTGCTAAGGCAGGTGAATTGCCTGTTGATGACCTAACAAAGGTACTAATTTGAAAGCAAATCACAACGTAAGGCTATTGCTGAAGAGATTGAGTCGCCTGTTGATGACCCAACAAAGGTACTAATTTGAAAGCAAATCACAACGTTTCCGAGGCATTCATGCTCGTTCTGCTTCCTGTTGATGACCCAACAAAGGTACTAATTTGAAAGCAAATCACAACTTACAACCAAAATGTATTATACATACACCTGTTGATGACCCAACAAAGGTACTAATTTGAAAGCAAATCACAACGTGTAGGCGGCGCACATTTCGGCGTACATGCCTGTTGATGACCCAACAAAGGTACTAATTTGAAAGCAAATCACAACGTTATCGTGGCATTCATGCTCGTTCTGCTTCCTGTTGATGACCCAACAAAGGTACTAATTTGAAAGCAAATCACAACTTGCGCCATGTGTCCAGCACCTGGGGTTTCTGTTGATGACCCAACAAAGGTACTAATTTGAAAGCAAATCACAACTCCGCTAAACGCTGCTACCATGGTAAGAACCTGTTGATGACCCAACAAAAGGTACTAATTTGAAAGCAAATCACAACTCGCTAAACGCTGCTACCATGGTAAGAACCTGTTGATGACCCAACAAAGGTACCTAATTTGAAAAGCAAATCACAACCCTAACGAAGCCACTTGATATTCTCATATTTCCTGTTGATGACCCAACAAAGGTACTAATTTGAAAGCAAATCACAACGTGTAGGCGGCGCACATTTCGGCGTACATGCCTGTTGATGACCCAACAAAGGTACTAATTTGAAAGCAAATCACAACGTTATCGTGGCATTCATGCTCGTTCTGCTTCCTGTTGATGACCCAACAAAGGTACTAATTTGAAAGCAAATCACAACTTGCGCCATGTGTCCAGCACCTGGGGATTTCCTGTTGATGACCCAACAAAGGTACTAATTTGAAAGCAAATCACAACTCTCGCTAAACGCTGCTACCATGGTAAGAACCTGTTGATGACCCAACAAAGGTACTAATTTGAAAGCAAATCACAACCTAACGAAGCCACTTGATATTCTCATATTTCCTGTTGATGACCCAACAAAGGTACTAATTTGAAAGCAAATCACAACTCTACGATTATTTCACTTCATGTTCTGGCGCCTGTTGATGACCCAACAAAGGTACTAATTTGAAAGCAAATCACAACTCTATTCGCTCTATGCGGGTAAGCTTGCACCTGTTGATGACCCAACAAAGGTACTAATTTGAAAGCAAATCACAACTTAACACCAGAATAACCCATATTCTTATTCCTGTTGATGACCCAACAAAGGTACTAATTTGAAAGCAAATCACAACCTGTCCGGTTCGATTCTCTTGAATAATTCCCTGTTGATGACCCAACAAAGGTACTAATTTGAAAGCAAATCACAACAGAATACGGTTTAACTCTATCATCCTGTCTCCTGTTGATGACCCAACAAAGGTACTAATTTGAAAGCAAATCACAACGGTCTGCTGTTATTTCAGCGATCGTTTCTTCCTGTTGATGACCCAACAAAGGTACTAATTTGAAAGCAAATCACAACACATATCTACCTTGTATCAGAATACGGACCCCTGTTGATGACCCAACAAAGGTACTAATTTGAAAGCAAATCACAACCGTGCGGCTCCTGCTTCGTTTGTTGGTGCCTTGTTGATGACTCAACAAAGCTACCCAGTTTCACTCGTGAGTCCAATTACAGAATCGAGGATTTAGGTATGGATATCCGTAAAATTATATACAAACCCATTTGTCTTGTTGTCGTAAATTTGTCAATAGAAGTTTAACAGTAAAAGATCACAAATTATGAATAAATTTTCTTATTTTCAGTATTCAGTATTTTAACGTTTAATGTTATGGCACAAGAAAAGATCGTACAGACGGCTGGGCGTCATCAACTCGGAGAGTTTGCTCCTAAATTTGCCGAACTCAATGATGATGTCCTTTTGGTGAAGTTTGGAGTCGCACCGACAAACTTGGTCTGCGTGACCGTAGTTTAGTAACGATTACTTCCCTTATTAGTCAGGGAATTACGGATAATTCGCTTGTTTTTCATCTTCAGTCGGCGAAAAGAACGGAATTACCCGTACGGAAATCGCAGAAATTATCACCCATATAGGTTTTTATGCCGGTTGGCCGAAGGCGTGGGCTGCATTTAATTTGGCTAAGGGAGTGTGGGCAGAAGATTCGACAGGCAATGATGCTAAGGCAGCTTTCCAACGTGAAATGATTTTCCCTATTGGCGAGCCGAATACGGCATACGCGAAGTATTTTATTGGTAATAGTTACCTCGCACCGGTTTCTCGTGAGCAAGTTGCGATTTCAATGTTACTTTTGAAACCGCGTTGCCGCAATAATTGGCATATCCATCGTGCAACGAAAGGTGGCGGACAAATGCTTATCGGTGTTGCCGGACGTGGTTGGTATCAGGAGGAAGGTAAGACTCCCGTGGAGATTTTGCCCGGTACGGTCATCCATATTCCGGCCAACGTGAAACATTGGCATGGGGCAGCCGCTGATAGTTGGTTCGCTCATTTGGCCTTCGAGGTTCCCGGAGAGAAAAACCTCCAACGAGTGGCTCGAACCGGTTACGGATGAAGAGTACAATAAACTAGAACAGGCTAAATGATGATTATTTTCCTGATCCTGCTATTTTTTTAGTACGTTCTTTATATATTTGGAAAAATGAACGAAGAGGTCCTAAAAATACAAATATATGATTACAGATATTCGTTTGAGAAGCCAGCAGTTGGTGAACCCGGCTTTTGATGATCCCAAAGGAGACTTGTGGCATGGATGGGTGCATTGCAGGGACAGGAGTATAGTATGGCAAGAAGTGGGCTGTGGGCTTGCGGTTGAAGAAACCGGACATCCGGAAGGTGGAGGCGGCTTTGGAGAAGGGAGAGATATTGCGGACTCACGTGTTAACCGCCCGACTTGGCATCTGGTGGTGGCGGAGGATATTCGCAATGGATGTTGAAGTTGTCGGTCAGGCGGGTGAAAGGCGGCTTCTGGCGTATGATTCGTATTGGAAGAATCACGGAATATCGGAGGAATTATATATCAAGGGCCATGATGTGATCGAATAAGAGTTTTGGAAGGGAATAGATATTTAACTCGGCAGGAGATTGGTGAGGAATTGAATCGGGCGGGAGTTATCGTGGGGATGATTTGGTTAAGTATTTTCTAGGGAGAGCGGAAGTTGATGGTATTGTCTGTAATGGCGTGGATAAAAATAAAAAGGACGTATGCTTTGCTGGATGAGCGAGTTCCCCCCTATGAAGGAGTTGCATAAGGAAGAGGCTTTGGCGAAGTTGGCAATAAAATATTTCAGGAGTCATTCCCTGCTAGTTTACAGGATTTTATCTGGTGGTCAGGGTTGTCTATAACAGGAAGCGAAGCAGGCGGTTGGGTTGATTGATTCAGAACTGATCACGGAAAGAATGGGGGAGACGGATTGGTTAATCCATAATTCATGTGCAAGGAATGTACGGGCGAAGCGGGTTATACATTTGTGCCTTCTCGTATGATGAATATCTTATTAGTTATAAAGATCGTTCGATGGTGTTGGCACCGGAGTATTACAGGAAAGCTTTTTAATACCTTTGGTATTTTCTATCCGGTGATTCTGTATAATGGGAAAATTGTCGGGAATTGGAATAAGTCTGCTAAAAAGAAACGATTCGGGATAGAATCTTCATTCTTTATACCGGGTATCGAGGTGGATGAGGAGAGTTGGATAAGGCAAAAGAAAGGTTTAGAGTGTTTAATAACGGGGGAAATGACTGATGCCGGATCAGTCGAAATGTCGGTGCGGATGTGAGAATAGGAGCAACAGGAGAGAAGCGGGAAATTCGTCCCGTAAGGTTTTTAGGCCTGTCGTGATGTGAGTTTTCACGGTATTCACCGAAATATTTAATTCTTCGGCAATTTCTTTATACTTTTTACATTCGATAAAACTGAGTTTCATCACTTGCGAGCAACGTTCGGGGAGGAGTTCGATGCGGGCTAGGATGCGTTCTAATAATTCTTCTCGGGCGGGATCATCCGATAACGTGTAAAGTCGGATCGTCTGCAAGATGTTGACGCACGTGGTTGTTCTGAATTTTTTATGTTCCAAGATAGTTCAACGCCCGGTTGCGGGTGAGGTTAAACAAGTAGGGGAGAATCGGACGGGTGAAATCAATGGTGGCCCGGTGATACCACAAGCTGAGAAACACGTCGTGTACAATGTCTTTGGAGGCATCCAAGTCATTTACTAAACTCATGGCATGGAAACATAGGGCACGATAGTGTTGCTTGAATAATTGTTCAAACACTAGGCTACACTGTTTATTATCTTGCACACGTTCCATAATCCAACTTTGGTTGTTCGCAAAGTTAGGAAAAGTGAAATTAAAAAACAAAATAGCCCTCGATACGTATTCCTGTTTTTTTAATTAATTTTGGCGTTCAAAGATAAGATTATGGAATGGTTGAGTAGTTTATTAACAGAACATTCAGTGATTCAGGCAGTAATCGTGGTTTCACTGGTGTCTGCGGTGGGGCTGGCTTTAGGGAAAATCAGTATGTGGGGCGTGTCGCTAGGAGTAACTTTCGTGTTTTTCGTGGGCATCGTGGCAGGGCATTTCGGATTGTCGATCGATCCGCAGATGTTGAATTACGCGGAGAGTTTCGGGTTGATTATCTTCGTGTATGCCTTGGGGTACAGGTGGGACCTGGTTTTTTTCTCTTCCTTGGGAAAGGGAGGGCTGAAATTGAATATGCTGGCCATGTTGGTGGTTTTGTTGGGAATCGTGATGACCTTTGGGATTTCATTGGACCACGGGGGTACTTTGGCCGGATATGGTGGGAATTCTGAGTGGTGCAGTGACAAATACGCCTGCATTGGGAGCGGCTCAGCAAACTTTGAAACAGTTGAATGATCCCGCTATTCAACAGTCGGATCTGGCGCTGGGGTGTGCCGTGGCTTATCCGTTAGTGGTGGGTGTGATTCTGGCTGTTATTTTTGTACGTAAACTTTTCGCATCCAGTATATTTTTCAAGAAAAGTGATGAAGATAGCCACAAGAAGACGGTGGTTATGGGATTTCTCGTGAGCAATCCCGGCGTGTCCGGTAAGACCATCCAAGAGATCGCCCGGCAATCGTCAAAAAGTTTGTGGTTTCCCGGTTGTGGCGGGATGAGAAGGTGATTATCCCGGCGTCCGATACCGTGGTGAGAGAGGGGATTGTTTGTTGATGATCACGACAGAAGGGGACGTGGAGGCGCTGACGATGTTGATCGGGAAGCGGGATACGAGGATTGGAATAAGGAAGATATAGACTGGGATGCTATTGATAGTCAATTGGTGTCCCACCGGATCGTGATTACCCGACCGGAGATTAACGGGAAGCGGTTAGGAGCGTTGCGGTTGAGAAATCAATACGGGATAAATATAACCCGCATTTACCGGGCGGGTATCGTGTTGTTGCCCACGCCGGATTTGACCTTGCAGTTGGGTGATCGGTTGACGGTAGTCGGGGAGGAATCGGCTATTGCAAAGGTGGAGAACGTGGTGGGGAATGCCGTGAAGGATTTGGACGAGCCTAATTTGGTGGCCGTTTTTATCGGGATGGTATTGGGATTGTTGTTGGGATCGATTCCTTTGACGATTCCGGGCATTAGTTTTCCGGTAAAAGTTAGGTTTGGCCGGGGGACCTATTGTGATGGGGATTCTCGTGGGGGCTTTCGGTCCCCGGATTCACATGGTGACTTACACGACAATCAGTGCCAACTTGATGTTACGGGCGCTGGGGCTTTCCATGTATTTGGCTTGTTTGGGATTGGATGCGGGAACTCATTTCTTCGAAACCGTGTTCCGTCCGGAAGGGGCGTTGTGGGTTGGATTAGCATTTGCCATTACGGTGATTCCGGTGATTCTTGTAGCGGCTGTGTCCATTAAATGGATGAAGATTGATTTCGGTTCGGTGGCCGGGATGTTGTGCGGGAGCATGTCGAATCCGATGGCGTTGAATTATGTGAATAGTACGGTGGATAGTGACACACCTTCGGTGGCTTACGCAACGGTTTACCCGTTAACGATGTTCGTGAGAGTTATTATGGCCCAAGTAATTTTGATGCTATTTTTGTAACTGAGAAGGTGAGATACTCTTAATTTGTCAATGTGCGTGATCATTTCTTGTGAAAATGTTAAATAAAACAGTTCGCTGGTATAAGATTTGATGCAAGTTAAGGGTTGTTAGTGATAAGATTGTAACTAAACGTTACGATATTCCGTAAACATATATTCAAACAATGTGAAATGTCAGGAAAAGAAATTCATACGAAAGAGACTTTCCAAATTTTGGGCATGAGTTGTGCTGTCTGCGCTTTGAATGTGGAAACAACACTCGGCGCTCAAGAGGGAGTTTACGAGGCAAAGGTAAATTTTGCCGGTTCAACCGTTTTAGTGGATTATAATCCGCGGGTGATTACACCCGTGGAACTTCAAAAGGCCGTGGAGGCTGCCGGTTACGAACTGGTGGTGGAAAACACGGAAGATACGGATCAAGCGGATCATTTACAGCGGGAAGAGTTTCTCGCGTTAAAACGAAAGACAATCGGGGCTATTGTTTGGCGTTACCCGTGTTCGTGATCGGTATGTTTTTATGCATATGCCCTATGGTAATTGGATTATGCTGGCTTTTACCATTCCGGTGATGGCGTTTTTCGGACGGGACTTTTTGTTCATGCCTATATGCAGTTGAAACACGGACGGGCGAATATGGACACGTTGGTGGCAGTCAGTACGGGAGTGGCATTTTTTATTCAGTTTGTTCAACACGATTTGGCCGGAATACTGGACGAGTCGGGGATTGGAGGCTCACGTGTACTACGAGGCGGCGGCGGTGATCATTGCTTTGATTTTGTTGGGGCGTTTGCTGGAGGCAAAGGCTAAGTTCAGTACCTCGACCGCGATAAAAGAAATTGATGGGGTTACAACCCAAAACGGTGACTAAAATTCTTGCCGACGGTAGCGAAGAGGAGGTACCTATCCGTGAGGTGGCGGTAGGGGATGTTCTAGTCGTGAAACCGGGGAAAAGATTCCGGTGGATGGAGAAGTGACGGAAGGATCTTCTTTTGTCGACGAGAGCATGATTACCGGGGGAGTCGATACCCGTGGAGAAGGTGAAAGGACAACCCGTGTATGCCGGAACGATAAACGAGAAGGGAAGTTTCCGCTTCCGTGCCGATAAGGTGGGGGGAGAAACCGTGTTGGCCAATATTATCCGAATGGTGCAGGAGGCACAGGGAAGTAAAGCTCCCGTGCAGAAACTGGTGGACCGTATTGCCGGAATTTTTGTTCCGGTAGTGATGGGGATCGCGGTGATCACGTTTATCGTGTGGATGCTGATAGGCGGAGACCTTGCTTTTACTCATGCTTTGCTGACGTCCATCACGGTGCTGGTTATTGCCTGCCCGTGTGCGCTGGGATTGGCGACTCCGACAGCGATCATGGTCGGGATCGGTAAAGGGGCGGAACATAATATACTGATCAAGGATGCGGAGAGTTTGGAACTGATGTACCGGGTGAATGCGATCGTGCTGGATAAGACGGGGAACGATCACCGAGGAAAACCTGTCGTGGCGGATATTCACTGGACTCCGGGGCGGAAGACGAGCGTTACCAATCCATCCTTTGGGAGATCGAACGGCGTTCGGAACATCCGCTGGCAGATGCCGTGGTGCAGAAGTTTAAAGAGAAGGTCGTGAATGAAATATCGGTTTCGGATTTCGAGAATCAGACCGGTAAAGGGGTGACGGCAAAAGTCGGGGATAAGGTATATCTTGTTGGGAACCGGGCTTTGTTGGAAGTGAATCATGTGGTTTTAGACGATGATAACGAGAAACTTGCTGTCCGGTGGGAAGGAGACGGTAAAACGGTTGTCTTTTTTTGCCGGAGAGGGCCGGGTGCTGGCATTGGTTGCCATTGCCGATAAGATCAAGGAGAGTTCTCGTCAGGCAATTGCGACGCTGCATGAAAAAGGAATTGATGTTTATATGCTGACCGGGGATAATGCCTTGACGGCTCGTGCCGTGGCAGATCAGGTGGGCATTCGTCATTTTAAGGCCGAGGTGATGCCGGGTGAAAAGGCTAATTTCGTGGAGGCCTTGCAGCATGAGGGGAAAGTGGTGGCCATGGTGGGTGACGGAATCAACGATTCGCAGGCATTGGCACAGGCTGACGTGAGTATTGCCATGGGGAAAAAGGGTCGGATATTGCCATGGACGTGGCAAAGGTGACTTTGATTACTTCCGATCTGAACGTGATTCCCCGTGCTATCGCACTTTCGCATCAAACGGTGCGGGCGATTCGACAAAATTTGTTCTGGGCGTTTATTTATAATATAATTGGTATTCCTTTAGCGGCAGGGGTGTTGTACGGGATCAACGGTTTTTACTCAACCCGATGATTGCGGCTGCCGCGATGGCTTTCAGTTCGGTGTCCGTGGTGACTAATAGTTTGAGAATTAAATGGAAGAAATTGTAGCTATTATATAAACCAATAAAAGAAAGCAACATGGAAAAAAAGTTTAGATTTAAGACAACGTTGAAATGCAGTGGCTGCGTATCGAAAGTCACCCGTTTTTGAATAGTTTGAGAGACGTGACGGAATGGAGCGTGGATTTGCAACATCCGGACAAGGTGCTGACGGTTATGTTGAAGACCGGAGACACGCACTCGGTGAAGAAGGCGTTCGAGAACGCGGGGTATAAAGTTGAAGAGTTCAGATAGACGATGTTAGTTATTTTATCACCGGCCAAGACCATGGATATGTCCGTGGTGGAACAGGAACTTCGGGTACCACCCGGAATACACGGCAGAGGCGGAATATCTGGCGGAACATATGCGTCATTTTTTCTGCATCGGAGTTAGAGAAAATGTTGAAGATCAGTCCTAAGCTGGCAGCGGAGAATTACGAACGTTATCAGAGGTTTGGTTCACTTTCGAATCCTCGCAAACAGGCTTTGTTTGCTTATAACGGGAGTGTCTTCAAAGCTATAGATCCGAATTCTTTTTCTTTAGAGGACTTGAAGTATGCCCAAGATCGTGTTCGGATTATCTCAACACTTTATGGTTTGGTGCGTCCGTTGGATTTGATTCAAGCCTACCGGATTGCGTTTGCCGTGAAGTTAGATGGGGCGAACCTGTATGATTATTGGGTTCCGAAGCTGACGACTCCATTATTGGAAGATGTGCGTAAGGTTGGAGGGATTATGGTGAATCTGGCCAGTATGGATATTCAGGGAGCGTTGAAGATGGACGAGCTGAGGAAACAGGTGAGAGTGATTACACCGGAATTTCAAGAATGGCGGGATGGTAAATACGAAACGAAGTTCGTACTTATGCCAAAATTGCACGGGGGACGATGACGAGATATATCGTAATGAACCGTGTTGAGGAACCCGAGGAGTTAAAGGCTTTCAACGGGGATGGGTACACGTTTAATGCTGACCTTTCGGATGAGGAACATTATTTCTTTACCCGAATAAAGAAGTAAAACAGAAAGAGTTGCAGGTACATATTTCATGTTGCCTCCCAGTCTGCAACTTTTTCTAAAATATTTGGCTGGGAAAGAAACAAAAAGGCTTTTTGTAGGTATATCTAACCGTAATAATTAATCTGATTTAACTATGAAAGAACGAGATAGAACCGGGAACACCTGAAATCAATAAAAAGTATTCCATTGTAGTTGATAGAAAAGGGCCTTACTTGGTGTATGGTCATCCGCTTTTAAAACAACAGTTTATCGTGCAGAATGACGAGGGAAGTTCTTGGTCATACCGGGATGGGGTTGAGTACGATATGAATGATAACCCCACGGCTTTATGTCGTTGCGGGACTTCTGCCAATAAAGCCGTATTGCGATGGGGCTCACTTGAACACGAATTGGGATCCCACGCTGACAGCCGATAATATTCCTTTATTGAAAGATGCCGATGTGGTTGACGGGCCTACGCTTGAACTGACGGATAATGAGAAATATTGTGCTTTTGCCCGTTTTTGTGATGCTTACGGGAAGGTTTGGAATCTCGTGGAGGAGTCCGATGATCCGGAGGCTAGGGAGTTGACGATCCGGGAGGCTAATTATTGCCCGGCGGGTCGTTTGAAGGCTTGGGATAAGGATAAGGGGAATTTATTGAAAATAAACTGGAACCATCGCTGGTGCTGTTGGAAGACCCACAGGAGCGTTGTAGCGGTCCCTTGTTCGTACGGGGCGGGATTCCGATTGACGACACGGAGGGCGTGAGGTACGAACTTCGTAACCGGGTTACGCTATGCCGTTGCGGGAGCGTCATCGAACAAACCTTTCTGTGACGGGACGCACGTGAGTATTCGTTTTCGGGACGGTTTGCCGGGGCCGCATGGTGGGATAAAGTAAAATGGTCTGAATCTGTAAATTAACTCATCGGGAGAATGTTATACTCGATATAACTATGACCATGTTATAAAGCAGGTAGCATGTACTTATAAGATTATAAATACCTAATATCTTATTACAATATTTTGCATTTATAATAGGAGCGGAATAGGGAAGAGAATGGGAGCGGCTCGCAATATGGTAGAAATTTGATGCAAGATCAGTAACGTTATTTTACATTATTTGGGATTTTGCTTTTCCCGAATTAATCTCGTTTTCCGAATCTAAATATGCGAGTGTCCATGAAAAAGGTATTTTTACGCCGGATTTGATTTTTTCTATCGTTATTAACATTTATTGTTTGTTGGCATGATATTTGTTGATTATTCGTGTAATCAATAAAATTGTAGGATGGATGTATTTCATATTTTTCTGGCCGTGATGACCGGAATTGCAGTTATTGTTTTTGTAGCCCTGTACTTTCGTGAAAGCGGGTTATGGTATGTTTTTCGATGCCAAGTGGGGGCGACCAATAGATAACCGGATCGGCTGGGTATTGATGGAGGCTCCTGTTTTTATAGCGATGGCACTTTTTCTGGTATTTCTCGGATAGGGGGTATGAGTTGGTGCCGTTGATCTTCTTTATTTTTTTCGAGATACATTATTTTCAGCGTGCGTTTATTTTTCCCGTTATTACTGAAAGGTAAGGGGAGAATGCCGATGGGAATCATGTTGATGGGGATCACGTTTAACGTGTTGAATGCGTGTATGCAGGGGGGGTGGATTTTTATTTTGCCCCGTCGGATCTTTATACCCGGAGTGGTTGATGTCCCCCGCAGTTTATTATCGGGACGATATTGTTCTTTGCCGGGATGTTCACGAATATACAATCGGACCATATTATTCGTCATTTGCGGCGTCCCGGTGACACGGGGCATTATTTGCCCAAGGGAGGGATGTTTCGTTACGTGACTTCGGCGAATTATTTTGGGCGAGATTGTTGAATGGATCGGCTTTGCCATTCTCACGTGGTCACTTTCCGGGGCCGTTTTCGCCATTTGGACGTTTGCTAATTTAGTGCCGAGCTAATACAATTTATCACAAATATTTAGGGATGTTCGGGGACGAGGTGAAAAACGTCGTCTGAAACGAGTGATTCCTTTTATATATTAAGCATATGACACGAGAATCCAAGTTATTCACGCCATTAACAATCGGACCGCTGACCTTGCGTAATCGAACCATACGGGCAGCGGCATTTGAGGGAATGTGTCCGGGGAATGCACCTTCGGAAATGTTACATGATTATCATCTTTCGGTGGCCCGAGGGGGATAGGGATGACGACGACGCTTACGCGGCTATTGTTCGTAGTGGTTTATCGTTTCCCCATCAATTATGGTTGAGGCCGGAGATTCTTCCGGCATTACGGCAGCTCACGGATGATATACATGCCACGGGTGCGGCTGCATCCATCCAGATCGGGCATTGCGGAAATATGTCGCATAAGGGTATCTGTGGTTGCACGCCTATATCAGCTTCAAGTGGTTTTAATATATACCGCCGACGTTGGTGCGAGGAATGAAGAAAGAGGAGATTGTGGAGATGGCAAAGGCTTTGGACAGTCAGTGAATATGGCTCAGAGAGGCGGGATTTGATGCCGTGGAGGTTCATGCCGGACACGGGTATCTGATCAGTCAGTTCCTTTCTCCTTACACGAATCACCGGAAGGACGAGTTCGGGGGATCGCTGGAGAATAGGATGCGGTTTATGCGTATGGTAATGGCGGAAGTGATGAAAGCGGCGGGGGGATGACATGGCCGTGTTGGTGAAGATGAATACCGGGATGGATTCCGGGGTGGGATGGAGGTGCCGGAATGTATTGAAGTGGCCAAGGCACTGGAAGCGGCAGGGGTTCATGCCTTGATTCTGAGTGGTGGTTTTGTCAGTCGGGCCCCGATGTACGTGATGAGGGGGGCCATGCCTATCCGTAGCCTGACGTATTATATGCAACAATTTCTGGTTACCGATAGGCGTTCGATTGCCGGACATATGATGATTCCGACGGTACCGTTTAAAGAGGCTTATTATTTTTTGAAGATGCGTTGAAATTCCGGGAAGCGGTAAAGTTACTCTCGTGTACGTGGGGGATTGGTTTCCCGGGAAAAGATAGATATGGTGTTGGATGCCGGATTTGATGGGGTGTCAATGGCTCGTGCCTTGTTGAATGAACCGGATTTCGTGAACCGGATGGGGAGGGAGGAGAATGCCCGGAATGCTTGCGAACACGCGAATTATTGTATTGCCCGTATGTATTCCTAGGGAGATGGCCTGTCATAAGCATATTCCGGATTTGCCCAAGAAGTTATTGAAGGAGTTGGAATCGGCTTCCAAGAAAAATTGAAATGTGGTAATCTATGGAAGTACAGAATCTGTCTAGCGTTCATCCGGTTGCCATTGTTACGGGAGCCAGTTCGGGAATCGGTTTGGAGTATGCCCGGGAGTTGTGTTCCCGGGGGTATGATGTCGTGATGGTCAGTAATGAGGAGGAGCGCCTTACGCGGTGTGCCGGGGAGTTATCACAAATGTACGAGGTGCAGACGTGGCCTCTTTATATGGATTTATCACTACCCGATGCAGCGGAACATTTGCATGGTTTTTGCGTGGCATTAGGGTTACAAGTGGAGGTGCTGGTGAATAATGCCGGAATGTTCCGGTTCGAGCATATCGTGAATCTTTCAGTGGGTGTTGTGCAGACCATGTTGATGTTGCACATGAACACGGTGGTTTTGCTTTGTCGTTATTTCGGGGAGGATATGAGAAAAGGGGGAAAGGGTATATCCTCAATATGTCTTGAATGTCAGCTTGGTTCTCTTATCCGGGAATTTCGTTGTATGCTTCCACGAAGTGTTTTTGAAGAGTTTTTCCCGTGCTTTTCCGTTTGGAGATGCTTGATTACGGGGGTGAACGTTACCACGGTTTGTCCGGGAGCGATCGCTACCGATTTATATAATTTACCTCTTCATTTGCAGCGGTTGGCCGTGCGAATCGGTGTGATGATGAAACCGCCACGCTTGCTCCCGGGCAATCAACGGTATGTTCTGTCATCGAGCCCAAATGATACCCGGGGTGATTAATTATTTCTTTATCGGTTTATGTTCTTTTGGCCTTACGGGTAGTAAGGTGGGTGATGAGGAAGGTTAAAAAAGCAATTAAAAATTGAAAAAATGAAAGAATGATTAATTTATGATTTATGAATTACGATTTACGATTAAGAAAAGAGGCAGTTCGTGGGTGTAAATCACCTAATCTAAATCATAAATCAAGAAATTAGTTGGATCTAAAATCATAAATCATTAAATCTGAAATGAACAAGGGTTTGTTTATCATCACCGGGGCTAATGGGGGCATGGGAAAAGGCGATCACGAGAGCGATTGCCGGTATGGGAGTTCCCGTGGTTATGGCTTGTCGGAATGTTGAACGGGCGGCAGGAGTGAGGGATGAGATTGTGCGAGAGACGGGAAACGGTCGGGTGGAGTTGCATCAGTTGGATTTGGCGTCGGTTGCTTCCATCCGTTCTTTTGTTGACGGGTTGAACGGACGGGAGGTGAGCGTGTTGGTGAATAATGCGGGGATCATGTGTCGGGATTTCACGACAACCGAGGACGGGTTAGAGATGACCGTGGGGGTGAATTACGTGGGACTTGGTTGTTGACGAATTGGTTACTTCCGAATATGGGAAGAGGTGGAAAGGCTCGGGTTATTAACACATCGTCGGTTACTTGTAAGATGGGGGAAATCGGAGATCACTTCTTTAAATTGGATCCAGAACATTATCGTCGTTTTAAGGCTTATCCCGATTCAAAATTGGCGATACTGATGTTCACGACGGAACTGGCAAGGCGGGCTACAGGGGCGTGCGATTACCGTGAATGCGGTTGATCCGGGCGTGGTGAACACGGGGATGATTACCATGCATAAAATGGTATGACCCCTTAGCGGATATATTTTTTCGTCCGTTTATTAAATCTCCGGAACGGGGGGCGATGACGGCTATACTTTTGGCAACTTCCGATCAGTACGTGAATATATCGGGAGGCTTTTTTAGGAATAAACGTCAGGTGGGGTTACTAAAACGGCTCTTGATGTGGAGGCTTGTCGGAATTTGTGGCTTCAGACTGAGCAATTCGTGGCCGGACTGGTCGGCTCAAGATTAAAAAAGGGAGAAAATTAGGGTGAAATAGAAGCTTTTAATTTTCAGCTTTCTTATCTTTGTAGGCAAAAGAAATTAATATTATGCGATTAGAGGAAAGATACGATAAGGTGTTGGCATGGTTTCGGGAACGTATGCCGGTAGCCAACACGGAATTACAGTATAATGATCCCTTCCAATTGCTGGTAGCGGTGATTTTATCGGCTCAATGTACCGACAAACGGGTGAATATGGTGACTCCCGCTTTGTTCGAGCAATTTCCGGATGCGGAGTCTATGTCCAAAGCGAGCGTGGAGGAGATTTTCGAGTTGATCAAATCTATCTCTTACCCGAATAATAAATCAAGCATTTGTCAGCGATGGCGAAAAAGTTGATAGAAGATTTCAATGGAATTGTCCCGGATGATTTCGAGTTATTGCAGACGTTACCCGGGGTGGGACGGAAAACGGCCAATGTCATGGAAGCGGTGGCTTTCAAGCGTCCGGCCATGCCTGTCGACACGCACGTTTTCCGGGTAGCCGATCGTATCGGGCTGGTAACGGGTGCCAAGACCCCGTTGGAGACGGAGAAACAACTCGTGGCGCATATTCCTGCCGAGTGGCTGTCCACGGCTCACCATTGGTTGATATTGCATGGAAGATATGTTTGCGTAGCAAGAAAGCCGAAGTGTGAAGAGTGTGGGATTGCCGAGTGGTGCAGATATCATCAAAAAAGCTGTCTTGACGAGAGACAGCTTTTTCACTATTTACTACTAACCCTAAAATTGGAACTACTTTCGAGCATCCTTTTTTTTGCAATAAACCCATTTTTATTACTTAGTGTGAATTTATTTATTAGATGCAGGATTCTTGAAAAGGTTGCGTGAAAAAATAAAAAAAATTAGAGGATTGTGTTCACAATCCTCTAATTTTATTTTAATCCTTTACGTTTTAGTAATGGATCAATAGAAGGTTCTTGTCCTCTGAATTTCTGGTAAAGGGTCATGGCATCTTCGGAGCCACCTTTGGAAAGAATGTTCTCCCGGAATGCTTTTGCTTTTTCGGGATTGAAGATGTTTCGGTTTCTTTAAATGCCTCGAAAGCATCAGCATCCAGTACTTCTGCCCACGTGTAAGCGTAATATCCGGAAGAATAGCCTCCGGCAAATATGTGCTGGAAGTAGGGACTGCGATAGCGTACCGTGATTTCCGGGATAAGTCCGATTTTTTCTAACGTGGCTTTTTCGAATTCATTCGGGTTAACGGGATCGGTCGTGTTACGCGTGTGGTAAGCCATATCCAGTAAAGCGGCTGCCATGAATTCGGTTGTGACGAATCCTTGGTTGAAATGTCCGCTATTCTCTAGTTTGTCGATAAGCTCTTGCGGAATCGGTTCTCCCGTTTTGTAATGACGGGCGTAAACTTTCAGTACTTCGGGATCAGCGGCCCAGTTTTCCATAATTTGGGACGGGAGTTCCACGAAATCCCTGGGAACAGAAGTTCCTGATACTTTATTATATGTACATTGTGACAATAAACCGTGAAGGGCATGACCGAATTCATGGAAAAGGGTTTGTGCCTCGTCAAAGCTCAATAATGCCGGAACATCCCCGTGGGTTTCGTGAAGTTGCACACGTTCGTGATGATCGGGGTTACTTTTTTACCTAGTGCGGATTGCTTGCGATAAGCGTTCATCCATGCTCCCTGAACGTTTGCTTTCTCTCGGGTGGAAGTCCATGTATAGAATCCCGATGTGATCTCCGTTCGCTTCTTTCACCTCGAATGCCAAAGCGTCCGGATGGGGTACGGGGAGGTCGGTACGTTGCGTGAACGTGATTCCGTATAATTTATTGGCTGTGTAGAAGGCTCCCTCTCTGACGTTTTCCAGCGGGAAGTATTGACGAAGTTCGTTCTCGTCCAGTCCGTATTTGGCTTTCTTTACTTTTTCAGCATAATAGCGCCAATCCCAAGGCTGCAATTTGAAGTTTTTACCTTCCTTTTGAATCATGTCTTGAAGTTCTTTCGCTTCTTTTTTAGCTATCGGGAGAGCGGCATTCCAGATTTGGTTACACAGGTTGTACACGTTCTCCGGAGTTTTGGCCATGTTATTGTCGAGAATAAATGCCGCGTGGGTATCGTAACCGAGCAACTGGGCTTTTTGCACTCGCAGGGAAGTGATCTTGGATATAATTTCTTTGTTATCGAACTCGTTGTCGTTGTTACAACGGTTGATATAAGCTTTGTAAATTTTTTCTCTTAAATCCCGGTTGTCAGCATATTGTAGGAACGGAATCATGCTTGGATTGTGGAGGGTAAAGATCCATTTCCCTTCCAGTCCGACATTTTGGCTACGGTTGCAGCCGTGGCAATCACGTTTTCGGGTAGGCCGGATAAATCTTTCTCGTTATCGATGACCAACTTGAAACTGTTGGTTTCATTCAGCAAGTTTTCACCGAATTGCAGGCTGAGCATAGATAGTTCGCTGTTCAATTTCTTGAACGTTTCCTTGTCTTCGGGAGAGAGGTTGGCTCCACCCCGAACGAAACCTTGATAATATTTATCGAGTACGGTTAATTGTTCCGGGGTCAGATTTTCTTTCTCCTTATTGTTATATACCGTTTTGATTCTCTCGAAAAGTTTGTCATTTAAGTTGATTGCATCCCAGTGAGCAGTGAGTTTTGGGGTAATCTCTTTGGCGATGGCCTTGATCGAATCGTTCGTGTTCGCTCCTTGTTGATTACCGAACACGGATGCTACTTTGTTCAGTAATTCGCCGGAAGTTTCGAGTGCGTCGATCGTGTTTTTAAAATGTCGGAGCCTCCGGATTGTTGATGATCGCGTCGATTTCCGCTTGGTGTTGCTTCATCCCTTCCTCGTAAGCAGGGAAGATAATGTTGATTTTTAATCAAGTGGAAAGGGGGAACCTCGTGAGGGGTTTCATACGTGTTGAAAATGGATTTTCATTCTTCACTTGCCCTGATTGGCAGGGATTGCAGCGCCAGTCCTACGCAACAAACTAAGTAAGTGACTTTTTTTCATTTTGAATTTTATTATTTGGTTTTAGAATGTGACAAATATAATTAAGTCGGGCAGAATATACAAATAAATGATTTTCTCCTTATTTTTGTGGCCTTCAAAAATGGATAAAATTGATATGGAGTATACAAGAAAATGTTGCAACTTTTATCACGAAGTTACCTAAGGTGATTTTGTTGTGTGTTGTTATTTACCTGATTTCGTTGAATTTCAAGACGGCCAACGAGGTCCCGAAGAATCAAGAGGTGAAAGCTGAAGTTTCGAATATTGTTCCTCTGGATGCGGTGAAGAAATATTTTCCGACTTGTACGAGTGTTGAGAAAGTAAATGAAGTGCATTATGTCGTTAAAGCTGGTGGGGAGGAGGTCGGTAAATTACTTGTTACGACCCCGATTGCGGACGATCTGATCGGTTATGCCGGGAATGTACCTTTGTTTTTGGCTGTTTCCGAGGAAGATGTGATTTTAGGACTTACCTTGTTAGATAATAGCGAGTCGCCCGGGTTTTTAAGGCGTTTGGAGAAAAAGAACCTGTTTTCGGCGTGGAATGGCAAGACGCTGGAGGAGGCCGAGCAACTGAACGTGGAAGCAGTGAGTGGGAGCCACAATGTCGAGTGATGCTATCCGGGGAAGCGTGAAAAGGGTGCTGGAGTTTCACTTGGAACGTGATGGGGGAGGTTTTGACGTGGATTGGGTGAAATTGTTACAGCACGCTTTGGGGGAATCGTGGTTTTGTTGGCGTTAGCCAGTATGTTCAGGGGAAGTCGGATGAAGCGCTGGCGTTACGTGTTGCAGGTTTCTTCCGTGTTGATTCTTGGCTTTCTGGTCCGGGTACTTTGTTTCATTAGAGTTGTTGTTTAACTGGTTGTTGAACGGGGGTACCCTGGGGGCACGTGTTTTGTTGCCCGTGATCGCCGTGTTGGCTTTGGCTTGTCCTTTATTCTTGAATAAGGCTTATTATTGTGCGTATTTATGTCCTTTTGGGGCAGCGCAGGTGTTGGTAGGGAAGGTTCGTAAGAAAAAAATAGCCCCAAAGGGAGTGTGGAAGAATGTATTTAAATATACTCGCGTGATCTATTTTATGGTGATTCTCGCTCTGTTATTGTGGGGAATCCCGTTAGAATTGGCATCGTTGGAACCCTTCCCGGCATTTTTTATTGACCGCTGCAACGGGGTGGGTCATCGCTTTGGCTGTCATATTTTTACTCTTATCCGTATTTTTTGCCCGTCCTTGGTGTAACTATTTTTGTCCTACCGGGGCGTTGCTGGATATTTTGAGAAAGGCCGATACAAAGGCGGGTTCGGAGAGAAGAAAAAGTGATCCGGGAATTTATTGCCTTGGCAATATTCCTCGTGATATTATATTTTATATTGAGGTAAAAAAACTTGAAACTTTTTACCGAAACATTTGATTGTTTGAATAAAAAGTGCGTAATTTGCATCCTGTTTGGAAAGCGTTTATAAAAATATTGAGAGATGTCAAGAATTTGTCAAATAACTGGAAAGAAAGCGATGGTTGGTAACCATGTTTCTCACCCAAAAGAAGAGTGAAGAGAACATTCGAGATCAACCTGTTTAAGAGGAATTTTATTGGCCAGAAGAAGATAGATGGATCCGTTTGAATGTATCTGCAGCCGGATTGCGCCTGATCAACAAGAAAGGTATTAGTGCTTGTTTGAAAGAAGCTACTGCCAATGGTTTAATTAAGAACGTATAAAGTAAGAAGAGATGGCAAAGAAGAGCAAAGGAAACAGAATACAGGTGATTTTGGAGTGTACGGAACACAAAGAATCCGGAATGCCGGGTACGTCTCGTTATATCACTACCAAAAACAGAAAGAACACCCCTCGAGAGAATGGAGTTGCGTAAATACAACCCGATTCTGAGAAGAGTAACTTTACACAGAGAAATAAAATAATTAAGCTATGGCAAAGAAAGTTGTTGCAACACTTAAAACAGCAGATGGTAGGGGATTTGCAAAAATCATCAAAATGGTGAAGTCTCCGAAAACCGGTGCCTATACTTTTAAGGAACAAATGGTTCCTAACGATCAGGTGAAAGAAGCCGTGAAAAAGTAAGATTTAAAATCTTCATATAAGAAAGAGCGTCGTGAGGCGCTCTTTTTTTGTGTTTCGGGAAGTTTGTTCTGAAGGAGGTTGATTTAAAAGTTATTTTTAACTCCTCCGTCAGCAATCTGCCACCTCCTCTATAAACAGAGGAGGAGCTGGTGACTCTTTCGAAGACAGGAAGATATTCCAGCTCTCCCTCTGTTTATAGAGGGAGTACCCCGAAGGGGGGAGGGAGTTTGAAAAATGACGTTTGACACGCTTTCTTGGAGTTACTTACACCGGATTTCATCAGAACAAAAAAAATCATGATTTTTTACTGAAAGTGTAACCTATCCAAATAATTCCCGTTATACTTTATGTATTCACAATCAAGGAATGATTCTTGATGGTTGAAGACTGAAGAGTTAGTTTGAATAATTGAAAAAAATAAAATTTCTCGATTTTTTCGAGAAAAAAACGAAACCTTTCTTTAGCGGTAACGTTAAAGAAGTAGAATAGATGATGAACTTATGATTTATTTTTAGCTGTTATTAGATTGAATCATCTAGCATAAAGAGAGGGGATAGCTTTGACTGGGGTTTTAAGCTGATTTTCTGATAGAGTTCTTAAAAAGTACTGGAATATATCCTACAGGACACCACGCACACACACCACACACACAGACGCACGCACACACATACATACAACATCTTTTCGTCAGTCCCAATGTATTCCATTTAAGACGCTACAGGAAATCCCTCTTTTTTTATTTTTGATTTTCGATTTTAAATTCCTACCACATTACTCCATGAATTTTAGATTTACTGATTTTAGATTTTTTACGGTATCAAGTTTATACTTTTTATTCGCAAATTGTAAATCATAAATCATAAATTTTTCTTCCATTCGAAATAGTTTCCCTATCTTTGTAAGTTGATTTTTTAAGGAATAGGAATTCATGGAGTACAGAAGAAGAAGATAACAATATAGCCATATTTGGTGCCAGAGAGCATAATCTAAAAAATATAGATCTGACGATTCCACGGGATAAGTTGACGGTGATTACCGGGTTAAGCGGGAGTGGAAAATCATCCTTGGCTTTTGATACGATATATGCCGAAGGGCAGCGTCGGTATCTGGAAACTTTTTTCCGCATACGCCCGTCGTTTTCTGGGAGGGATGGAACGTCCGGATGTGGATAAGATTACCGGGTTAAGTCCTGTGATTTCAATTGAACAGAAAACTACGAATAAAAATCCAAGTTCTACGGTCGGAACGACCACCGAGATTTATGACTTTTTGCGTTTACTTTATGCCCGTGCAGGGGTGGCTTACTCGTACGCTACAGGTAGTAAGATGGTAAAGTACACGGATGAACAGATATTGGAATTGTTGCAGCGTGATTTTGCTGGGCGGCGTGTATTGTTGTTGGCTCCCGTGGTAAAAAGGACGTAAAGGACACTACCGGGGTTATTCGAAAATTTAAGGAAGAATGGTTTTATCTCGGCACGGGTGGACGGTGAGTTGCGGGAAATAACGATCGGGATGAGTGTTGATCGTTACAAGATGCACGACATTGAAATCGTGGTGGATAAAATTGTCATGGATCAGGCTGATCTGAAACGCTTGAAAAATTCCGTGGGTACTGCCATGAAACACGGTAAGGGCGTGATGATGGTAAAGATTACGAGTCTGACGAGATTAAATATTATAGCCGCCATTTGATGTGTCCGGATACCGGGCTTTCCTATAAAGATCCGGCCCCGCATACTTTTTCTTTCAATTCGCCTCACGGGGCTTGTAAGAAATGTAAGGGATTGGGATTTGTCAACGAGGTGGCAATGGAAAAGATTATCCCGGATAATTCATTATCCATTCATGCTGGGGAATCTTGCCCTTGGGAAAATATAAGGCTTCCCTTATTTTCTACCAGATCGAAACGATTCTGAAAAACACGGTGCTGATATTAAACAACCGATCCGGGATTTGCCCGAAGAGGCCTTGACGGATATTTTGTATGGTTATCCGGGGCAATTCCGTTTGGAGAATGCGGAGATCGGGGTATCGTCCAATTTCCTCACGACGTACGAGGGAATATTGAAGTATGTCACCATGCAGGAGGAAAATTCGACTTCAAGAAAGCGAATAAATGGGCGGAACAGTTTATTTCCGTAACAACCTGTGACGTGTGTAACGGTCAACGGTTGAACCAAGAGGCTCTGCATTTCTATATTAACGGGAAGAATATTTCCGAATTAGCGAATATGGAGTTATCTGATTTGTACGAGTGGGATCGGTAACGTGGAGGAACATCTGGAGGATAAACAGAAACAGATTGCTGGGGAGATTTTGAAAGAGATCCGAACTCGCTTGAAGTTTATGCTTGATGTTGGCTTGGAGTATCTGTCCTTGAATCGTCAATCCATGACGTTATCGGGGGGAGTCTCAGCGTATTCGTTTGGCGACTCAGATCGGTTCACAGTTGGTAAACGTGCTTTATATATTGGATGAACCGAGTATTGGGTTGCACCAGAAGGATAACCGGAAGTTGATTCATTCTTTACAGGAATTGCGGGATAACGGTAACTCGGTGATCGTGGTGGAGCATGATAAGGAGATGATGGAGAATGCCGATTACATCGTGGACTTGGGACCCAAGGCGGGAAGAAAAGGAGGGAGATCACGGCTATCGGGGGGTATTCCGATATTCTGGAAAGTGATAGTCTGACAGCACAATACCTGAAAGGGGAGAAGGTAATCGCTATCCCGGCGGAACGTCGTGTGGGGAATGGAAAGAAAATTTCTTTGAAAGGATGTACCGGAAATAATCTTAAAAATGTGAGTGTCGATTTTCCTCTGGGGAAATTGATTTTGCGTGACCGGGGTGAGTGGAAGTGGAAAATCCTCTTTGGTTAATGGAACTTTGCATCCGATATTGAGTGCTTATTTTTATAATGCTTTGGCTGCACCGTTACCTTATAAATCGATAGAAGGGATGACTGAAATCGATAAGGTCGTGGTGGTGGATCAAAGCCCGTTAGGTAAAAGCCCCCGTTCCAATCCGGCAACTTACACGGGATTGTTTACCGATATTCGGAAGATATTTGAAAAGTTACCGGAATCAGAAATCCGGGGATACACGGCCGGACGTTTTCCTTTAACGTGAGCGGAGGACGTTGTGAGGTTTGTAAAGGTGCGGGAGTGAAGACCATCGAGATGAATTTCCTTCCGGATGTTTACGTGCATTGTGAAGCTTGTGATGGTAAACGTTACAACAAAGAAACTTTGGAGGTTCGCTATAAAGGAAAATCCATCGGCGATGTGTTGAACCTGACGATTAATCAAGCGGTAGAGTTTTTTGAAAATCTGCCTCACCTGCAATCCAAATTAAAGATGTTACAGGATGTCGGGTTGGGGTATATCAAGATCGGACAACCTTGTACCACGTTAAGCGGGGGAGAGTCTCAGCGCATTAAATTGGCCACCGAGCTTTCGAAGAAAGATACCGGGAAGTACGTTATATATACTGGATGAGCCTACAACCGGACTTCATTTCGAGGATATAAATATATTGTTGGGAGTGCTACAAAAGCTGGTTGATAAAGGGAATACCGTGATTGTCATCGAGCATAACCTAGACGTGATTAAAGTGGCCGATTATCTTATTGATATGGGACCCGGTGGTGGTAAAATGGGGGGAACTGTCGTTTGCACCGGAACCCCGGAAGAAGTTGCTTTTTAAACAAAAAATCCGTAACGGCTCCTTTCTTGCGAGAAGAGTTGGGGATGAAAATGAGTTTATAAAGGTTCATAAGGTCTATGGACCTCTGCAGGGTGATTTGGCTACGGCAACTCTCGTTGCCGTTAGTTATTTTCGAAAGATTCTCGTAGTCACTTTAAATGACTGTAGATAGGTTTGCGTATCAAAATATTTTACGTTTTTATTCGAGATTCGTGAACATTCTTTGATTTGTCAGTGATTTCTGTAATTTTGTAAATCTATTATAACGTTTATTGATATATGAATAAAACGATCTGGCGATATGAAGAATTTACTACAGGATAATTTGGAAGGGAATGTTACTTTTAAGAAGATTTTTGTGACTTATTATGCCAGGATTGTTTATTTTGCGTTCCAAATTATAGGAGATCGGGAAGAAGCCGAGGATATTGCTCAAGATACTTTCGTGAATTTCTGGAATCAGAAAGAGAATGTTAGTCAACATGAAGTCGCTATAAAGAATTACTTGTATTTGACTGCTAAAAAATCTTTGTCTTAATCAAATTAGGCATAATAATATCGTCAAGGACTATCAGGCTAAAAATCAATTTTCAATATTCGATGATACGGATATTGTGAATGCCATCGTTTCATCTGAAATTTCTTCCCGAATTTATCAAGCTATAGAAACTTTACCGGTCAATGTCGTGAAGTTACTCGTATGGCATCTACGTTCAAGGATTGAAAAATCAAGAGATTGCGGATAATTTACAAATTTCTATCAATAGCGTAAGAGCTCATAAACAACGTGCTATTCATTTACTTAGGGATAAATTGAGTAAAAAAGATTTGTTGTTAATGATAATTTTTGAAAAAAGTTGAATTTCTCTTTAGTCGTTTTTTTCTTTTCATGTGTCTTTATTGTAAAATAATAGAGATTTCATGGACAAGAAAACGTATCACATTATACAATTACTTTTTAAGTATTATCGAGAAACGTTAAGCGTTTCTGAGAAACCTGAGTTAGAGGCTTGGTTGGCAGAAGACAAACGTAATCGGGAATTGTTGAAAAGTTACGAGCATTTTTCTCGGTTTGTTCAAGATATGCACTTTTATGGAGAAACGGATATGGAGAAGGGATATGATCGTGTTTTCTGGGAAAATCGAAATACAACAAAAGAAGAAGGTTAACCGGATGCGTTGGATCACGTGGGGCAGTGTGGCAGCTTCTTTGATGATTGTGGTTACATTTGCGATATTATGGCGACAGGGTTCAAGCGAAAGAGAACAATATCTCATGAAAACTCTTGCATCTCCTGATCGTTCCGGTGTGCAGTTACAACTTTCTGATGGAAAGACCATTTCTTTGGCCAAAGTGTTGGAAGTAAAGGAGATCGATGGAAGAAACGTGGCAACAAACGACACGGCGGGGAATTGTTTATCAAAATATGCAGGAGGATATATTGCGGGAGGAAGAGATTATATATAATACGGTGATTACTCCCCGGGGTACAGAGTATCTGTTGACGTTATCCGATGGTTCAAGAGTTTGGTTAAATTCTGATTCTCGTTTGAAGTTTCCGGTGAAGTTTTCTAAGGGGATGAGATGGGTTGAACTTGTCGGGGAAGGCTATTTTGAGGTAGCGAAGGATACTTCTTCACCTTTTATCGTGAATAGTGGGAAAATTGGAAATAAAGGTTACAGGAACTTCTTTCAATATTGCGGCTTATCCGGATGAAAAAATAGTGCAAACTACATTGGTATCTGGTTCTGTTGACGTGAGTTGTCCGGAGTGTGCGGCTACAGAAAGCGTGTCGTTGGTTCCGAATGAGATCGCCATTTTCGTACCGAAGATTCAAAAGATAGAAAAAGAAGAGAGTGGATATCACTCCTTACATAGCTTGGCATGAAGGTTTCCTAACTTTCCATGATGAGAGTTTGGGGTTCTATTGCGAAAAAGTTAGAACGTTGGTATGATCTTACTTTTGAATTTGATCAGCCGGAAACGGAAAGAACTCGTTTTTTACGGGAGTATCAAACGACATGAAAATATCTTGCAGGTCTTGGATATGCTGAGATGCACGAATTTGATCGGTTTTACAATTATAGATTCGAAAACAGTACGCGTAACTCGATTATAAAAATCATTATTTATTAAAATTGAATTATATGAATGAATTGAACGATTGGCGACTACAGTCGTGTAGTCCGAGGTATATCCTTTTGCGAAAGTGTTTTTTCATACTTATCGTGATGTTTTTCAGTATGATGACAAGTTTTACTTCCTTTCGGGCAGACGAAGGAAAGGATTACTCTCAAGTTGGAAAATATGGCATTAGAACAGGTTTTAAAAAGAATAGAATTGGAGTCCGGCTATCGAATGTTGTACAATAAGGATCTTGTGGCAACGGTAAAAAGGGATTACTATTCAGGTTAATGATGAATTGTTAGCTACCGTACTGGATAGATGTCTGGATAGAACGAATTTATCATACATGATTAAAGAGAACACGATTATTATTGCTAAAAAAAAGGTTCTGAAAATAGAATTGAGGTAACCGCAACAATAATTAAAGGCGTGGTGAAGGATAAAAAGGGAGAACCATTAGTTGGTGTTTCCGTGGTGATTGCCGGAACGGCAACAGGTACAGCGACAGATGTGAATGGTAATTTCTCTTTACCGGTAAAGGATTCGACAGGAACTTTGTTATTCACGTATATTGGTTTCAAGATGCAGAGGGTGGTATTTCACCGGGGCAAAGAAGTGCTGGTTGTAATGGATGAGGATTTATCTGAATTGGATGCGGTAACGGTGATTGCCTATGGTTCTCGTAAAAAGAGGGAATTAATTGGTGCCGTATCTTCTGTAAAGGCAGATGAGATGAAGGAGCTTCCGACCGCAAGTTTTGAAAATTTGTTACAGGGACGCATGTCTGGAGTGGAGGTCGTGAACCAGTCCGGGGCTCCGGGAGGAGGAGGGACATTAGTTGTTGTTCGGGGTTATAATACTTTTAATTCACAGTTTGATGAACCTCTTAGTAATAGTGCTCCTCTTTATGTGATTGACGGAGTACCCATGTATTCATTCACTTCTCCTCGTACGGGAACCAATACAATTGCAGAAATAGATCCGTCTATTATTGAATCCGTGGAAGTGTTGAAAGATGCGGCTTCAGCTGCAATCTATGGTTCCAGAGGTGGAAATGGCGTAATCCTTTATTACGACTAAAAAAGGGAAACAAGGACATTCAAATTTTTCTGCTAATTTTTCATATACAGGTTCTATTTTTCCGAAAGTCCGAAACATTACGGTGGGATGATGGAACGAAATTATAATATAGCAGCATTAAAAAGCTTATCGTACAGCGAGTTTATTTACTGGGGAATATCCTAATTCAATTGCCGAAGGAAGTGGTTTTATGGGAGGACAATATGATTATTTTTGGAACAAAGGTAATCCTATTGACAAGGATGATATAAAAGCACTTCGTGTCTTACAAGATAGTTTGAATCCATTTTATAATAATGCTACAGATTGGTACAAAGAAGCTTTTCGTTTGGGGAAAGTATACAATGTTAATTTACAGGCTAGTGGGGGAACGGAGTTAATTCGGTATATGGTAGTGGCAGGATATTATAGTGAATCAGGAATCATGTTGAGTAGTGATTTTAATCGGATGAATGTGAATGTGGGATTAAATATTCAACCTCATAAACGGATAAAACTAGATACTCGTCTTTATGCAGCTTATACGGATCGTAGTCGAGGAAAGTCTCCGAATGGGAAAAAGAATGAATTATAAGGTCGAGGATTAACAGTGGATCCGAGAACTGCCTCTTCTTTAACATTGAATTCTGGTGTGGTAAAAGATAAATTATTAGAAGCTCTTAATGAACAGATTGATAAAAAATAATTCTTATCGGTTCATGGGAAATATGGGATTGAGTTTTGAATTTATAGATGGATTGAATGTAAGGGTAGATGGCGGTATTGATTATAATCAGAATAATCGTAAATTCTTTCGTCCTAGCACGATGGATGTATCTAAAATGAATGAAAATTATATAGAGGAGGGAATTACGCGGAATATTTTCATGCAGGGAGAGGCTCTTCTGAATTATAGATTTTCGATCCAAGAGAAACACAATTTTGAGTTATTATTGGGAATTTCTATGGATAAATCTCAATTATTTGAAAATGATGCTGATGCTCTTGGTACTCCAAGTGATTACATTCACTATATACAGGGGACAACTCCTATTAAATACACGAAACCCGAATGGGGTGATCCTGAGGCTTATGAAACCGTGCATGCTTCTTCTAAATTGGAAGAAAAGATAAATTTGAGCTATTTTGGTCGTTTTGCTTATAATTTTAAAACTCGCTATTTGTTTGAGTTTACTTTTGCGTCGAGATGGTTCCTTCTGTTTTTGGTGAAGATCAACGTTGGGCAACATTTCCGTCAGTAGCTATTGGTTGACATTTTCAGACGAGTCTTTTTGAAATCAGTTAATTGGTTAAGTTATGGAAAAATTCGAGCAAGCTGGGGTCAATCCGGAGTACAGTTTGATAAGGCTTATCTTGCTCATGGATTGATGGAAATAGGCGCTATTTATGATGGAGAACGAGGAATGAGGGCTAGCGGTATCTTGAATCGAAAACTGGGTTGGGAACAATCGGATCAATATGATTTGGGATTGGACTTGGATTTTTCTTGATTATCGGATCAAATTTA
>VOFG01004672.1_pt1 | contig 29645 bp, 56 predicted proteins | sample 5384171 | NCBI WGS metagenome assembly VOFG01 (sample SAMN12384726, study PRJNA508395) | human gut metagenome | isolation source: healthy gut F | host: Homo sapiens
ATCACTGCAGACGCCAAAACCGCCGCCTGCAGCACCTGCAGCAGCGTCACGGGTTGGATAAATGCAATAAAAAGGGCAGAAGCAAGTAATAAATCGGCGAAACGTGGACTGCAAAATGAGAAAAGAGGGCCATCCCGCTCCACCGTGGTCTGGGTAGGCCGGTAGTCCGCATCTGGTGAAACATCTGAGAAAAATGCCGAAGTCAAAGGTGGGCGCCCGATAGGTCAAGACCCGGTACACCGTCCAAAAACTCACAAAAATAAAAAAACGCAGTCGCAAACACTGCCGTCAAATCCGTCCACCTCGGCCCCGGTCTCCCGCCTGCCGGACCGCCTTCTCGGTTCCACACCAGCCACGCCAGGCGTACACACCCAAGACACCCAAAAACCATCAGGCACGCAAGCAGATAGCGGGGCGCGAAGGAAACGCGAAGAGAGGTGATCATCAAAATTCCAAAACCACAAATATGGCCCATCGTTCTAACCGAAGCGTTTCAAAACGCCTGGCCAAGAGGGACAACAGTACAAAAAAGAAATGCTGCCATGCCCAGCAGCAGCAACACGGATTGAGCTGCCAAGCCCTCCAGCCCCTCCAAACCGCGGAGCTCCGCCCTCAGGGAAAGATACTGCACCAAGACAGCCGTTAGCCAGCTTAACAGCATACGCCTCAGTATGTCCCCCACAGTCCATGGGGCGCCCTGCATCGCACCGAAATCTCTCATAAAATACTTCCTCCTGATGTCATACGTCAAGTCTCCCACAATCCCCGCAAAAGTTTTCCTTGACACTCCCACTTTTGCCCCAGATCTCCACAAAACCTTTTCGCCTAGCTTATATCACATTCCCTTTCAAAATGCAAGGACCTTCCAGCCAGTATTTTTTGATTAAAATTGTTCTGAAACTGTGCAACGAAATGCATAATTCAAATGAGCGGCAGCTGATATGCCATACACCAGGCAATGTCACTCTGACCCCTCTGCATTTCCCTTGACAATCCCCCTGGCGCTGCAGGAGATTGCGATTTCCTGACCTGCTGTAGAGATATGGGCCCTTACAAAAAAGGACCCGGCCTTTTAAAAAAAGAAAGACAAATGTCTCTGCCTGTGCTATAATGAAATTGGCAGCAAGCGCTGCACAACGAATGAAAAGGACGGAATGGAACATGGCCGCTTCCTGGCTGAACGACGCTGTATTTTATGAAATTTATCCCCAAAGCTTTTACGACTCCAATGGTGACGGCATTGGCGATATCCCCGGCATCATAGAAAAACTGGACTACGTAAAATCCCTGGGCTGTAACGCCCTGTGGATCAATCCTTGTTTTGACTCTCCATTTAAGGATGCAGGTTACGACGTGCGGGACTACAAACGTGTAGCCCCCGGTACGGTACCAACGAAGATCTCATCCACCTCTTCCAAACAGCCCATGAGAAAGGAATCCGGGTGCTGCTGGACCTGGTGCCAGGCCACACCAGTGAAGAGCATCCCTGGTTCCAAGCCAGCTGCCAGGAGGAACCCAACGAGTACTCCGGCCGGTACATCTGGACCAACGCCTGGTTCGCCCGGGGGGACGGAATGCCCTTTGTCAGCGGAGAAGCTCCCGGAACGGAGCCTACATCCTGAACTTCTTCAAGTGTCAGCCGGCTTTAAACTACGGCTACGGCCAATGTAACCAGCCCTGGCAGCAGCCTGCCGGCAGCCCGGAGGCCTTGGCCACCCGGGCTGCCCTGTGGGACATCATGGAGTTCTGGCTGGAGCGGGGCTGCGACGGCTTCCGAGTGGATATGGCCGGCTCTCTGGTGAAACATGACACGCCGGACTGCTCCTACACCCAGGCCATTTACCAGGAAATCCGGGAGAAGCTGGACGCCCAACCCCGGAGGCCGCTCTGGTCTCCGAATGGGGCCTGCCCCGTCAGGCGCTGAACTGTGGCTTTGACATGGACTTTTTATTTGGAGTGGCACGGCAACAGGTACTCCAGCCTGATGCGGGACTATGACACCGACGGAAACATGGTGATGCAGGGTCCTGATACCAGCTACTTTAAGCAGGCCTCCGGTACAGACGTCACCCGGTTTCTGGCAGATTACCTGCCCCAGTACACAGACACCAAGGACAAGGGCCTTTGGTGCTTCCTCACCTGCAACCACGACACCACACGACCCAGCTTCAACCTCTCTGCCGAGGAGCTGAAGGTAGCATATGGACTTCTTTTCACCATGCCCGGCGCCCCCTTCCTGTATTACGGCGACGAAATCGGCATGGCCTACCGGAAGCTCCCCAGTAAAGAGGGCGGCTACACCCGCACCGGTTCCCGCACCCCTATGCAGTGGTCCCGGGGGAAGAACCTGGGCTTCTCCACAGGCACCCCAGAATCTCTGTACCTGCCTGTAGACCCTGACCCAAATGCGCCCACGGTGGAGGGGCAAGAAGAAGACCCTCAATCCCTTCTGCACTACACCCGCGCCCTCATTGCCCTGCGCCACAGCCACCCGGAGCTCCAAGCCAGGTCTCCCTTCTCAGTTTACTCCGCAGAGCCTGGCTCCCGGCTGTTCGCCTACAAGCGGGGAGACCTCCTGTGCGCCCTAAATCCTGGCGTGGAAGCCCTTGCCCTACCCCTGGACAGTGCTTACCGCATTCTCTTCTGTCAGGGGAACGGCCGAAACAAAACCAAGTTTTGGCAATCCAAGGCTTTGCCGTTCTAGAGCCCGCAGCCGGCGCGTGAGGGCGGATGCTGCTAGCTGCTCTCATGGAATGTCCCAACTGAATCCGGTTAAAACTTAACCGCGCCGGCCTGAGGTCCATCTCAGAGCCGGCGCTTATGATTGCTAGATACCGGGAAGCAGCTTGACTGTCCCACTTTTCCCCTAATTAGAAGCCTGGCTCTCCCAAAATTTTTCGCAAAAACGCATGATAACAGTCGCAAATTGCGCGCGGCTGGCCGTTCCTTTGGGACTTAGCTTGCCGTCAATGCCACAGATGAGCCGCGTTCTACCGCCCACGCCATGGCTGACATGGCGTAATGGCTGACCTGTCCCCATCCGGGAAATCCGGATCTGCCTCCGCGCTGACATCTGCACCCTTGAACGCAGCGTAGCGGGCCAGTATGGTGACCAGCTGCTCCCGGGTAACGGCGGTGTTGGGGGCGTAGTGGGTTGCATCCATACCCTTCACAATTTGGTTCTCGGCAGCCCAGATGACAGCTTCCGTATAGTATTTATTTGCGGCAACGTCTGTGAAGGGGTTTTCTGCCGTAGTCTCCGGTTCGCCCTCCATCCGGTAGAGAACGGTGACCGCCTGAGCGCGGGTCAGGCTGCTGCCGGGGGCGAACCCGTGGCGCTGACGCCGTTCATATAGCCCCGGGCAATGGTAAAGTCCGTCGCCCTCGTGGTACCAAGCGTTTACGTCCAAATCTTCGAATGCAGCGGAAGGACAATGGCTTTTATGTGGGCCAATCTCCATCTGCTCCCCGGTAAGCAGGCCGGGTGTCATTCACCTCCTGATTGTTCACAGTGATGGTGGTGCTCATCTCATCCTTCCGCGCAAAGGTCAAGGTGGCTACTGCTCTGCCAGCCTCAATGGGATCCAAACCGGCATAGGCCAGCTTCACAACCCCCCTCTGCCTGAGCAATGGAGCAATAGGAAGCAGCCACCTGCATCGGTCAGAGTCATGATCTCCCCATCATATTCCACTGTGAGCAGGCCATTGGTGGAGCCCGTATCTACCCCTGGGCATCTTTTGCGGTCAGCGCCAGGGTAACCGTCTTGCTGTCTGTGGAAACCCAGGGCTTGGACTGGCGCTCCCAGTACCCGGGTAGGCGTGTAGCATACCCGCAGCCATGCTCTGCTCCGGGGCAAGCATTTCCGCCTGGAGCGTTGCAGTGGGCTTCTGTGGAGAGGGACACTGCTGGAATGCCATTTGCCGCACCATTGGCGCAAGCCTCGTACAGGGCTGCCGGCCAAACGCCGTCGCCCATATCCCCACGCAGCGGGCCCGGAAATAATACTCCTGATTGCTGCTCTGCATCAGCTGTAACACATAAATCTCGTTGGTTGTGCCGGTGAAATAGGAGAAAAAAACAGGGTGCTGCCATCCTCCGACAGAACCAGAGAACTGTTCTGCGCTCCGCTTTCCGTGGGATAGTCTAACCCCGTGAGGTGGAGGAATAGAAATTATAACTGATGCTGCCGGGCCATCATACCAGAAGGTCCAAACACTGCCGGTATCGTCCAGTGCAAACAGGAAGTCACACGCGGTACCTTTGTCGTTGGTCCCCATGCCGCCGGAGGTAATGGCGACAAACTTAGTTGCACCGGTGTACTGGTTCAAAACGCCGGTTAGATTCCAACCGTTGTCGAAGGTATTGGCCAGCGGATCGTTGGGGCCCAGCAGATAGGCGCGATAGACGCCCATGGCCAGCGGGCTGTCCGCAGTGGCAAAGACCTCCAGCATCGCCATATCCCGCATCGCCGCACCAAAGGCGCTGACCCCGGCAGAAGCATCCAGCTTCTCCCCCGTAACCGGATCGATGCGGAACATCACGCTGTCCCTGTTCTGCACATACAAGGCTTGGTTCGGCACACTATAGGCTACCGCAGCCAGATCCGACGGCAAAGCAGGACCGGCCGTCCAAGTTTCATCTGTCTCCAAATTCCAGGTAAATAATTGGGGATTCCCATCCTGATCCTGAAGTGCACCCTTCAGGGTCACATCTATGGTCTTGACCGCAACTTCGCAGGCTGCAGACTGCGTGGGGTCGGCAACTGCGGTGGCCGTAATGGTACAATTGCCAAAGGAATGGGCTGTTACAACCCCCGGTCGTTGACCGTTGCAACAGTCTCGTCAGAGGTGGTCCAGGTGACGCTGCCATCTGCCTCCCAGGGAGTTACGGTTGCCGTGAGCTTTTCTGTGCTACCAACCAGCATCTCCAGGGAAGTAGCGTCCAGGGAAACATGTAACCCGTTGCGGTTCAGCATCAGACAGCTTACATTGGGAAACGCTTCTTCATCAAAGTGGCCCACAGTCTCGGCAGTCTTTGCCTCAAGATTGATCTTGACCAGCACATGCTCCACCGTTTCGTAAGCCGGAGGGGCATCATGCTCTATAAAGAAGTAAAGATTGCCGTCCTCCCAGACCATCGGGACAAAGTGCAGAGGGTTATCCCGGTCACTATTAACGGTCATACGTGAGGAAACCCAGGTGTAGCCTGTGTCAAAAGACCAGCTCAAACCGGTTTTCCAAAGCCTTCTCCGCAGTGGCCGTCTTGTAAAGCTCCAGACAATGGCTTTGCGGATCTTCTGCCAATGCATAGAGGTTGCCTGCCCCGTCATCCGTCAGTCCATAGACCTGCAAGCTTTTGCCCTCTGTGTCCGTTATGCCTATGGTCTTTTCCGGCGTCAAATCCGTGATCTGACCTGTTCGGGGATCCACCTCTGCAATGTGGGAAAATATACTTCCAGCCGCCCCACATCAGTACAGAGAGTAGGCTGCGTACAGCTTGCCACTGGTTTCGTCATAAGTCATGTCTGTAAAAATAACCTTATTGATCATGCCCTCATCCGGATTTTCCTGGACCACGGGCTCTCCAGGGCACCGGCGCCGCCGTCAAGTCACCGCCGCCGAAGCAATACAGCTGACCATTGTCATCCATGGCATACAGATGATCCCCGATAAATTCCGCTGCTGTAAATATATAGTCTGCCCCGGCCAGCGCGGTCACATCGCCCTTGACGGCCTCATCAAAAGCCAATCCAGCCTGCATTGTCCCAATACCAATCGTCATTGGGCGGTAAGTAGAACGCCATGAACTTGGTATCCACCGTAGCGGCCCCACCCAGTTTTATCTTGTAGGTGGTGGCGTTCATGGCATAGTCATAGACCTGAAGCAGGAGCCGCTCTCCCTCCACCTGGTGCATATCCAGAGTATAGGTAAGCGTTTCACCAGGCTTTGCTTCCTGCTTGGCACCGGCCTCTGTCAGCACCTGCGTACCGGCCGCGTTATACAAAACTACGCCAGCTAAATCCTGATTGTCCCGTGCCGTAACCTGAAGACTATCGCCGGTCAGACTCAGCGACATCCTCCAGCGTGGGAGCCGTGTTGTCAATGACCATGGGCATCTCCATGGATGCGCCCTCCCCAGGGCATCCCAATCCACATGGCCCGCTGCATCCACGTACAGCTCCGGAGCCATGGTCAAAAACCAGCTCAATCTGGTCTCCTTCTTCCAGACCGGAGGGGGTATAATTGGGTTTCAGAGAGTACCCGGTGTTCTGCCACGCAGATTGATTGACATGGTAGAAAGCCGCAGTGAGGCTGCCGGTATTCATTTCATGGATGATTTCCCGGCATGGGTCACTGTGAAGCGGGAGGCTGCGGCGTTGCGAATCAGAGCAAAGTTCCAGCTGCTGATTTGATCCCCATTTTCTCCGTTTATGGCATTGCGCTCCGGCATGTATGTCTCATCCGCCACAATGGGATTGCCGCCAAAGTGGTACTGCTTCCCGGGCTGTCCGGCATAGCGAATCGCCAGGGAATTGGCAAAGAAGGCGCCATTGCCCGTGGCAGAGGCCAGATAAGGAACGCGGTCCTCCTCCCCGGACTGGTAGGCCACATAGCTGCCCACATCGAACATGGACCCATCTGTCCAGTTACCATAGAATCCCAACACTGGAATAGAATGGATCGTTCCCTCCACACCTTCCGCCGTAGGAAGCTGCCGGGCGTAGAGATACCCCTCCACATAAGCGCCAGCAGGGTAAGATTCATCCAGGTTGGTTTCTGGGCCTCGGTCAGAGACAGCTCAACCTGGACCTCCACCTGGCCGTCTGCAGGTAAGGTCATGAGACCGGAGTTCAGCCCTTTCAGGAGAGAATATGCGTCATAAGTGGTAACCGCTCCGTCACCGTCCAGGTCCGCATTTGGCTCATTGGCGATCTCCGTCAGCTCGCCAACCACATAATCCAGCAGAGCCTGTACATCGCCGGTGTTGACCAGTTGATCGCCGTTAAAAATCCATGTTGATCAGGTCTTCTGTTGGAGTCAGCGTCTGGCCATCCACGCTCCAGCGCACATCCCCCTGTAGCATGGCGGTGCAGGTGTCCATGTACGAGGTGCCTTCCTCGTCTGCAAGTAGGTCTTGGGTGAACAGGTCGGCAGACAGGACGAATTGCTGCTCTCTGTCTGTCAGATTGTGTAGCGTAAAGAAAAATGATAGGTACCCGTCCGATCCGGATCGTCGCCCAGCTCCGCCTTGACCTTGCCGTCGGCATAGGAGGCGGTGGCGTCCTCCTTCATCAGGACATAGGACTGGGCGGAGATGGCCTTGGCAACATCGGCCAGACCCGCGCCCCTGCTTCAGAACGGACCAGTACTGGCCACGGGAAGCCTCTTCCCGGAGTGGCACCGCAGTGGACATCATCAGGCTCTGACTGAGCGCCCGGAAATTTAGCCCGGTCTTTTCATCCAGCCCTGCCTGACGGATATACTGGGCCACAAGGGCCGCCATTCCAGCCACCTGGGGCGCGGCCATGGAGGTACCTGACATGACCTCATAGGATGTTCCACCCGCCACTGCGCCGTTGACCGAATAGATGGATCCACCGGGGCAGTGAGCTCCGGCTTCAGCTCCAGCGTACCGGGGACGCCCCAGGAGGAGAAGCTGCTCATGTTGTAGTACTCCAAATCGTAAAATGGCACTGTCCACCTCGGCAACAATCTGCATGGTTCCGGTGCGGTACAGCTCCTGGCCTCCATCGTCTGTTACAGGCTCCGACACAGACCGGATGCGGGCTCCATCCGACTGGAGAATGGACACACAGGGTTGGCTCTGGGTGTAATCGGACAAATCCATATTGATGGAACCGGGCTGATTGTTGTAGACAATCGTAGCGACAGCGCCATACTTCACAGCGGCTTCCGCCTTTTGGTAGAAAGGAGGTAGAACCGCGGGAGCAGAAGGCTATTTTCCTTCAGCGCCCCATTCAGCGCAGCAAAATCCTCCTCTGTGCCAAACCCATCAATGAAAATGTAGTCATACTCCCCAGGAATGGTGGCCAGGGGCTCATTGGAATAGCCGGTGGTCTCCGTGTAGCTAAACATCCGTTGACCAACCTGAAAATACGTGCCAGTAAACCCCTGCATTGTCCACAGAGGCTATGGCCAGGGAATTGGTGTAAGACCCGGGTGAGCCTAAGGTGTCCAGATTGACGCCGTCGTCGTACAGGTATCCGCCATAGGTCTGATCAGCCCATCCACCGGCATTGCCGGCAGAAATCACCAGAACTGTGTCACTGTTGACCACATTGTCCAGGATCGTCTGGTACGCCGCATTGCTGTGGCGGCTGGTTCCCGCCATCGCAGAGCCCAGGGACAGGTTAATGGCGTCCGCCTCCAGAATGATGGCATCCTCAATGGCTGCCATATAGTCCGAGTCATAGGCGCCGCCGCCAGTGCCGAAAACCTTCATGGCAATGATTTGCGCATCCGGTGCGACTCCTGGGTTTTAACCGCCTCCAACGCCGGGGTAAAGGTGCCATCTCCATTGGGAATATAGGCGTTGGCCGCCGCAATGCCCTCCACATGGGAACCGTGCTCCCCTTGATGATCATGATCATGCGTAATGTCCAGGTTCTCGTCCACATAGTTAAAGGCAAAAGCAATCTTGGAGCTTACATACGGCTCCTTGGCAGGATAGCCCAGACTGGCAATGTTCAGCTTGCTCAGCTTTTGACGGATTTCATCCGTATCCAGCAGGTCCGGCTGAGCGTTCTGCTGCTCCAAAGCGTACTCAAAGGCAGCGGCGTCAAAGCTCTGATGGTCCGTATCAATGCCCGTATCAATCACGGCTACCCGGCTGCCTGCGCCGGTATATCCGGCGGCCCAGGCATGATGAGAGCCAATCATGTAAGCAGAAGTAGCCATATTGGGACCATCCGCCTCTTCCCGATCCACAACACATGGAGCATAGCAGGTTTCCAAAATCACGTCCCGAATACCAGCTAGCTCCCCGAATGGCCTGGATCTTACCATACGGAACATTGGCAGAAATCAGGTTGGCAGCCAGTGTCAGGTTCCACACCACATCCAATGGCTCCCCTCCAAAGCTTCTGCAGAAATGGCATCCACCATGGCCTCCTGGCGCCTGGCCAAGTTCCGGCGATAGGACATGGCAGAGGCATTTTCTGCAATACCCAAGGTGGAGTAGCCCGCCCCAGGGTGGATTTCCATCCAACAAAATGGATACGCGAACCACATCCGTTGCCTGATACGGCGAGGCATCCTCAGCCTGTGTGAATTCCGCTGGGGGTAATTTGGGCGGATACTGCGCGGTTGTCCACCTGCGTAAACTCCAACTTCGTGGTTCCCTCCGCCGGAACAGCTGTACTGGCAGGTGCAAGCAAACCCATACACAGGATAGCAGCCAGCATGAGGGAAATTGCGCGCATAAACAGTTCCTTTTCATCTCTTCTACTCCTTTGTAATTGTTTTACCGCTGGGGACGGCTGACCCTATATAAACCGACATGCCGGTTATATACACAATGCTCACATGCGCATACGTGTAATTTTACAAGCTATCCTGACAGTGCTCGCAAGTTTGCGAACAGTTTTGTAAAATAGTACCATATTCTCAGCTGTATTGCAAGCAGTTTTTCCTCTTTTGTGAAAAATGGCAAAAAAATTCAGCCATTCCTGGGGAGAAAGCGCCGAAGGAATGGCTGGAGAAACATATTAATCGGAATCTGGCTTTAATGCAAGCAGGCGAGCGGCGAGAATGTCCAATGCCGTTGGATTCACGCGGTAGCGCATACGTCCATCGTTCAATTCAACCAACAGCAGGCGGGCATCCAGCAAACTGCTCACATCCCGGCCTACTGTGCCCAGGTGCAAACCCAACTCCCGGGCCATTTCTCCGGTGGTCATGGGGCGTTCACGCAGGGCGCTGATCATTTTGATCCTTGCCGGCCCTGCTAAAAGGCGCAAGGCCAGCAGCTCCCAATTCTCCAACCCTGCTTCCTGTCTCTTCTGGATTGGAAAACCCACCCCAATCTGGAGTGAGACCATATGATCTGCTTCGTCCAATTCATAGCGGGCAGTTCTTGCCCCAATGTACCGGGGTGCGATTTGCAGCACTTCATAGCAGTTATAGGTGCTTAGCTGGCAGCGGTTTTTCAGCCACATTTGCAAGTCCTGCTGCGCAAAATAGGCCTCCCATTCCTGAAACAGCGGCTCGGATTTAGCAGCCCATCGCTCCAGAAACGGCAAGAGACATTGGGCCACCGGCTCAATCAATTTCTCAAGCTGGAGGATGTACTGATCAAAATGTTCCAGTGCCTCCTGCAAACGGACACGATAACTCGCCGTGATCGGCAGGCTTTCCAGACTTTGGGCTAGGGAGGTTACCTCCCCCGCCCACCACATTCCACTGCATATTGCTCAATCCTACGGGGTACTCCCCAATCTGCATAAAATGCCGCCACCTTTTTGCAGCATCTGCACAGATTCTTTTACTGTCGTACAGGAAAAGTTTACCGTACTATAGGCCATATTCCGAGCGACACAGGTATACTGTTTCGTCTCGTTCTGCAACTGCGTCCTTTCAAAAAAAAAACTGAAGCGTCGGATTATTGCGTGACATCCCAGCGCAGGCCGTGTCCATCATTTTCTGCATGATATGAACCGGAATGCAGTAGCTTCCTTCCCCGCGAGCTCCCGCACAGGGATCTCATTGACATAAGCATACAGCATTTCCACGCTTTCCAATAAAACATTGGGTGCCTTCGACAGAAACACTTTCATCTCTTTGTCCTCACAAAACGTAATACGTTGGCGGTAACGTACCAACCCTGTTCGCAGTAAATACGCACCATACAGTGGCTGCACGAAGCAGATATACAAAAAATGGACATCCTGTTGGATGTCCATTCAAATGTTGGCGTTACCTATCTTCCCGGCCAGTCACCCGGCAAGTATTTTCGACGAAGACGAGCTTAACTTCTGTGTTCGGGATGGGAACAGGTGGACCCTCACAGCAATCAATACCAACTTCTTCCGGAAGGCCTTCGCCTTCCTCTATGTCAAAGCCCTTCGGCTCTAACAGCTTCCTAATAATAGCACCCAACAACTCCCTTGTCAAGCACTATTTCCTTCGTCCCCTAGCGGCAAAGCCCAGCCCAGCGGGTTCGACGCTATGAGGAGGAGCAAGGGAGCGCTGTGCAGCTCTCGGCGAATGCTTTACGCATTCGACCCGACCGCAACGTAGCGGACTTTGCTCCAACGTGGTGACCCGTACCGGATTCGAACCGATGTTAACGGCGTGAGAGGCCGCTGTCTTAACCACTTGACCAACGGGCCATTGGTGCACCTTCACGGACTCGAACCGGGGACCCACTGATTAAGAGTCAGTTGCTCTACCAACTGAGCTAAAAGGTGCAGCTCGCTTTCTTCGATACACCCTGAAAACTGAACACTGTTTCCTCTATTCCCTCTCCTTATGAGCTTCGCAACCTCGAGCCTGCTTTCTTAGGTCAAGCTTTCGGTTTATTAGTATCAGTCAGCTCCATACATTACTGTACTTCCACCCCTGACCTATCTACGACATAGTCTACGTCGAACCTCAGTGGAGATCTTATCTTAGGGGAGTTTCACGCTTAGATGCCTTCAGCGTTTATCTCGTCCATACGTAGCTACCCAGCTGTGCCCTTGGCAGGACAACTGGTGCACCAGAGGTATGTCCATCCCGGTCCTCTCGTACTAAGGACAGCTCCTTCAAATCTCCTACGCCCGCAACAGATAGGGACCGAACTGTCTCACGACGTTCTGAACCCAGCTCGCGTGCCGCTTTAATTGGCGAACAGCCAAACCCTTGGGACCGAATTCAGCCCCAGGATGCGACGAGCCGACATCGAGGTGCCAAACCTCCCCGTCGCTGTGGACGCTTGGGGGAGATCAGCCTGTTATCCCCAGGGTAGCTTTTTATCCGTTGAGCGATGGCATTTCCACTCACATACCACCGGATCACTAACTCCGACTTTCGTCTCTGCTCGACCCGTCGGTCTCGCAGTCAGGCTGGCTTATACGTTTACACTCACTGCATGGTTTCCATCCATGCTGAGCCAACCTTTGAGCGCCTCCGCTACTCTTTAGGAGGCGACCGCCCCAGTCAAACTGCCCGCCTAACAGTGTCCCCCGACCGGTTTCACGGCCGCAGGTTAGAAACCCAGCAAACCAAGGGTGGTATCCCAAGCTTGACTCCACACAACCTGACGGCCATGCTTCCTAGTCTCCCACCTATCCTGTACATGATTTACCGAATCTCAGTATTAAGCTGCAGTAAAGCTCCATGGGGTCTTTCCGTCTAGTTGCGGGTAACCGGCATCTTCACCGGTACTACAATTTCGCCGGGCGGGCTGCCGAGACAGTGCCCAAATCATTACACCTTTCGTGCGGGTCAGAACTTACCTGACAAGGAATTTCGCTACCTTAGGACCGTTATAGTTACGGCCGCCGTTTACCGGGGCTTCAATTCGGGCCTTCGGAGTCACCCCTAAGTCCTCCTCTTAACCTTCCGGCACCGGGCAGGCGTCAGCCCCTATACGTCATCTTTCGATTTAGCAGAGACCTGTGTTTTTGGTAAACAGTTGCTTGGGCCTATTCTCTGCGGCCGGCTTGCGCCGGCACCCCTTCTCCCGAAGTTACGGCGTCATTTTGCCGAGTTCCTTAACAACCCTTCTCCCGTTGGCCTTAGGATTCTCTCCTCATCTACCTGTGTCGGTTTGCGGTACGGGCGCCTCGTCAATCCACATCGCTTTTCTCGCCACAGAGCATCACCGGATCCACCTCACTCGGCGTCCTTTTTCGCCTGGCTCAACCAACGGCCAGGTCCAGCTATCTCCATGTGTCACGATGCTTAACAACTTCGGCGGCTACGGAATTTCTACCGTATGTGCATCGACTACGCCTTTCGGCCTCGCCTTAGCTCCCGGCTTACCTTGGGCGGACGAACCTTCCCCAAGAAACCTTAGATTTTCGGCCATTATGATTCCCACATAATTCTCGCTACTCATTCCGGCATTCTCACTCGTGTACAGTCCACCATTCCTTCCGGTATGACTTCGCCCCGCACACGACGCTCCCCTACCACTCCGCTTTCGCGGAATCCTAAGCTTCGGTTATACGCTTAGCCCCGTTAAATTTTCCGCGCAAGATCACTCGACCGGTGAGCTATTACGCACTCTTTGAACGTGTGGCTGCCTCTAAGCCAACATCCTGGTTGTTTCTGCAATCTCACATCGTTTTCCACTTAGCGTATATTTGGGACCTTAGCTGTAGGTCTGGGCTGTTTCCCTTTTGACCACGGATTTTATTACTCGCAGTCTGACTGCCAGTAAGCATTTATACGGCATTCTTAGTTTGATAGGGTTCAGTAAGCTTATCGCCCCTAGCCCATTCAGTGCTTTACCTCCGTTACACTCATTACTGACGCTAGCCCTAAAGCTATTTCGGGGAGAACCAGCTATCTCCAAGTTCGTTTGAATTTCACCGCTAGCCACACCTCATCCCCGGTCATTGCAACGAACGTGGGTTCGGACCTCCATGGAGCTTTACCTCCACTTCATCCTGGACATGGCTAGGTCACCTGGTTTCGGGTCTATGGCAACCGACTATCGCGCTCTTAACACTCGCTTTCGCTCTGCCTCCGGTACTCAATACCTTAAGCTGCCGGTTACTATAACTCGCCGGACCGTTCTACAAAAAGTACGCCACCACCCTTTAACGGGCTATGACTGCTTGTAAGCACAAGGTTTCAGGTACTCTTTTCACTCCCTCCCGGGGTGCTTTTCACCTTTCCCTCACGGTACTGCTCCTCTATCGGTCATCAGGTAGTATTTAGGCTTGGAGGGTGGTCCCCCGGCTTCCCACCGGGTTTCACGTGTCCGGCGGTACTCTGGATCCAGTCCCAGTCTCTTTCGTTTTCGGGTACGTGGCTCACACTCTTTGACCGGCCTTCCCATGCCGTTCCCCTAACAAAATCAACCTTTTCGACTGTCCTCAACCCCAGGAATATTGCTACTCCTGGTTTGGCCTCTACCGCGTTCGCTCGCCACTACTTGCGGTATCTCTTTTGATTTCTCTTCCTCGCCCTACTTAGATGTTTCAGTTCAGGCGGTTCCCTGCGTGAACCTATTTGATTCAGCCCACGCTGCTGGAGTATGGCTCCAGTGGGTTGCCCCATTCGGATATCTCCGGATCAATGCTCATGTGCAGCTCCCCGAGGCTTATCGCAGCTTATCACGACTTTCATCGGCTCCTGATGCCAAGGCATTCCCCTTGCGCTCTTTATAGCTTGACTCGTCGGGGCAAACGCCGTTTGCTCCGTTTCCGCCCCCGGCCTGCGGCCTCTGGCGAAAACTACGCCCACTCTGTTGCCCCTCCTCTCAAATTTGAACCCGCTTCGCTGGGCTTCAAATTTGTTCCCAAATCCAAAGCTCCTTGCTGGTCCATTTGATCGGCCTCTAACTTAGAAAAGTCCAATATTGGTTCTCTAATTCAGAATTATGCAGGCTCATAAAGAAGTTTAAGCTAAAATTGTATTTTACCCTAATTTTCCTTACTGTTGCCTTCTCATAATTTGCATCATAAATTCAACAATGTTCAGTTTTCAAGGTGCATCTTCGCCGTTTCCCTCTCCAATCAAAAACCACTTACCCTGGGCTTTTCATTGGTCAGGCTCGACGTTTGAGTCATAAGAGACTCAGTGAAATCTCAAATCCCTTTGGGATTTCAATCAATCTCTCAATCACCCAATAATTCAATTTGTGAAGTGGTGGGCCAAAATGGACTCGAACCATCGACCTCACGATTATCAGTCGTGTGCTCTAGCCAGCTGAGCTATTGGCCCGTATTTTCTTGGCTCACTTCTTCTTCAGGTACTTGGTGGAGATTAGCGGGTTCGAACCGCTGACCTCCTGCTTGCAAGGCAGGCGCTCTCCCAGCTGAGCTAAACCCCCCATATCGTCGGAGCAAACTGCGCTCACTCCGTTTCCGCCTCAGGCTTCGCCTCCGGCCGAAAACTCCGTATCGCTCCTGTTGTTGCTCCTCCCCCAAATCAAACCCGCTTCGCTGGGCTTTGATTTCATTTGGTCTCCACAATTCACTTTCCCTTTTTTCCTCTTCCTGTACCCTCTAAATTGAATAACGTGTTACCTTCCACACTTGTCTGACCTTAGAACCTACGACAGACTCTTTCATCTGCCATAGTCTCCTTAGAAAGGAGGTGATCCAGCCGCACCTTCCGATACGGCTACCTTGTTACGACTTCACCCCAATTATCAGACCCACCTTCGGCCGCGCCCTCCCTTGCGGGTTAGACTACGGACTTCGGGTGTTCCCGACTCTCATGGTGTGACGGGCGGTGTGTACAAGGCCCGGGAACGTATTCACCGTGGCATGCTGATCCACGATTACTAGCAATTCCAGCTTCATGCAGGCGAGTTGCAGCCTGCAATCCGAACTGAGACGCCTTTTCGGGATTTGCTCCACCTCGCGGCTTCGCTTCCCTTTGTTAAACGCCATTGTATTACGTGTGTAGCCCAGGACATAAGGGGCATGATGATTTGACGTCGTCCCCGCCTTCCTCCGTTTTGTCAACGGCAGTCTCGCTAGAGTGCTCTTGCGTAGCAACTAACAATAGGGGTTGCGCTCGTTGCGGGACTTAACCCAACATCTCACGACACGAGCTGACGACAACCATGCACCACCTGTCTCCACTTCCCCCGAAGGGTACCTAATGTATCTCTACTTCGTTAGTGGGATGTCAAATCCCGGTAAGGTTCTTCGCGTTGCGTCGAATTAAACCACATAATCCACTGCGTGTGCGGGCCCCCGTCAATTCCTTTGAGTTTCAACCTTGCGGTCGTACTCCCCAGGTGGATTACTTATTGTGTTAACTGCGGCACGGAAGGGGTCAGTCCCCCCACACCTAGTAATCATCGTTTACAGCGTGGACTACCAGGGTATCTAATCCTGTTTGCTCCCCACGCTTTCGCGCCTCAGCGTCAGTTGTCGTCCAGCAAGCCGCCTTCGCCACTGGTGTTCCTCCTAATATCTACGCATTTCACCGCTACACTAGGAATTCCGCTTGCCTCTCCGATACTCAAGGGCTACAGTTTCAAATGCAGTTTCCGGGTTAAGCCCGGAGATTTCACATCTGACTTGAATCTCCGCCTACACGCCCTTTACACCCAGTAAATCCGGACAACGCTTGCCACCTACGTATTACCGCGGCTGCTGGCACGTAGTGAGCCGTGGCTTTTTCTCCAGGTACCGTCACGTCCTTCGTCCCTGGTAAAAGAAGTTTACAACCCGAAGGCCTTCTTCCTTCACGCGGCGTTGCTGGGTCAGGGTTTCCCCATTGCCCAATATTCCCCACTGCTGCCTCCCGTAGGAGTCTGGGCCGGATCTCAGTCCCAATGTGGCCGTTCATCCTCTTAGACCGGCTACTGATCGTCGCCTTGGTGGGCTGTTATCCCGCCAACTAGCTAATCGGACGCGAGCCCATCTTTCAGCAATAAATCTTTGACTTATTTAAGATGCCCTAAATAAGTGTTATGCGGTATTAGCAGTCGTTTCCAACTGTTGTCCCCCACTGAAAGGCAGGTTCCTCACGCGTTACTCACCCGTTCGCCACTAACTCAGTCCCCGAAGGGGCAACTCCCGTTCGACTTGCATGTGTTAGGCACGCCGCCAGCGTTCGTCCTGAGCCAGGATCAAACTCTCAAATAAATGGTATCTTAACTAGCGCCCTCTTCCAGACACTACCTAAAACCTTATTTACTTGAATCATTCGCTTCTAGCTTCTAACTCAAGAATTTTTTTCCGTTGGCTGTTTCTTCGCTCTTCGCTCAAAACATTCCTTTTCCTTTGTCCAAGGTGTATACCACTGCAAAAGCGCCACCGTTATCCTCATCCTTAAAATGCAAAGAAGCTATGCTCCAGCAGATTCATCTGCAGAATTGCCTCATCCTGGGTCATGGGCTTCATGGGGAACTTCTTCCGCCGGACAATTTCAAACTCCTCTTCCGGTGCCTCTGGCGCAAAGGAAACCTCTTCTGCGCTGGGGAGCGAACAAAGGCATCCTGCCGCAGGCGGCGGGCCAACCTCGTCTTATTTTTCCGGATCTGCCCTTCAATGGTAGCCACAGCCGCATCGATGGAGGCGAACATATCCGACGTACTTTCCCTGGCACGGAACCATGTATTGGCGGCGTGAACCGTCAATTCCACCTGATTACGGTTTTTCATCACAGAAAAGCGACAAGTGCCTCCGCGTCACCGTTAAAATAGCGATCCAGCTTCGTTACCTTTTTTCTCGGCATAAGCATGAACATTTTCGAAGGCGAACCTTTTCTCACTGAACTGGAATTTCATATTGCGTCGCTCTTTCGTATCACCGGTTTACCGGTCTGCCACAACTATACCATGGTTTTGACGGCGCGGCAAGGGGTAGAGCAGTCTATTCTCCAAAATCCGTTTCTGTCCAGCAGATCGGCCATGATCAAATTGTAAATAAGCTCCGCGTTTTTCCGAAAAGATCTTGCTAAGCCGCATCGCTTGGGGCTGATCCGGCGCCATCAGTTCCAGCCGCATGAGGCTTCCCTTCGTCATTCAGCCCTAGCTTCACAACGTAATCCCCTTCCCGGCGGACAATCTCCGCCTGATGAAACCGCTGCGCTTCTGCTCCCGGTTAAACTGCTCCACCGCCTTTTGGGCCCGCTGCTTCACCGGAAATGCCAGGGAGTCCTCCGTCACAGCGCCATCCGCCCGCCCCTTTTCTGTAATCTTGTAACGGGCCTGGGAGTTGCTGCAGATGGCCGGACTGAACCATCTCCGGTACAGCGGTGCATACATCAAAGTAACTGGAGCCGCTCATCCTGATAAGCCAGCTCATAAAGCCTTCCTGCACCGTAGCCGCCCCCTTGAGCCGGGCCGCCACAAACAAAATCAGCACCTTTACATCCATCATGTCCTGAATAAACCCCAGGTGTTCCACAAAGCATCTCCATCCTTTCGGGCCTGTTGGGTGGCATCTCCCGCCATTCTTTTCCGTCCTGCCAAAGGGCGAAGGAAATCCCGCGATATTCAGATATCACCCCTACTTTGTAGCTATTATATCGCATTTCTCATCAAAAAACAACTGCCATGCACAGCCCCCGCCCCGGGGCATAGTCTGGCGGGAGGAGGAATGCCCCATGAACCTACAAAATGCGTATTTTTCTTTTTCTGGGCGGAGACGGCAGAACCCCTGGGTCCGCGCCTGTCTCGAAAAAAGGCCGGGTGTCAGGTGGTAGAAATTTCCAATCCAAAGCTCACCCACATGATACTGCCTCTTCCCCGCCTTTTGCCGCAAATGGCTCCATCACTGGCGGCGAACCGCTTGCAGAGCTGGTAGCCAGACTACATCCCGGCATTACCCTTTTGGGCGGCAAGCTGGAGCCGTGGCGGATCGCCTGGAAAGCACCGGCGCAGTTGTTCTGGACTATTTCCAGGATGAACTTCTCACCGCCGCCAACGCCGCTGTCACTGCCGAAGCAGCGGTCCTTCTGGCCATGGAGCAGCTTCCTGTGACTCTGGCCGGTACACCGGTGCTGGTCACAGGATGGGGGGGCGCATCGGGCAGCTGCTCAGCCGGAAGCTTCAGGCTCTGGGCGCTCAGGTCACCGTGTCTGCCCGTCGGAGCCGTGATCTGGGTATGATCCGTGCCATGGGCTTCCGGGCCGCAGTAACTGGGCAGTGGGAGGATCTGTCCCCGTACCGGGTGATTTTCAACACCGTTCCAGCCCCCGTCCTGTCCCAACGGGACCTGGAGTCAACCGGCCGGACTGCCTGCTTCTGGAGCTGGCCTCCGCCCCCGGCGGAATTGAGGCCGGTGGCGCCGCAGCTTGATCCAGGCCTCAGGCCTTCCGGGAAAGACCGCTCCAGAAACCGCAGGGCGGCTCATTGGAGAAACCATTTTACGTTTGGCCAAATGCCAGGAAAGGAGTTCCCATGCTGGATAAAACCATTGGATTTGCCCTTGCGGCTCCTTCTGTACCTATGCCAAGGCCATGGCTGCCCTGAAAAACCTGACGAATATTTATGCAAAAAGTCATCCCCATTTTTTCCCAGGCTAGTTGGAAACCGACTCTCGCTTTGGGACGGCTGACGGGCACATTCGTCAAGCGGAAGACCTTTGCGGTGTTCCTGCCTTGCACCACCATCCCTCAGGTGGAACCCATCGGCCCCAAAGAAGCTTCTGGACGCCCTGGTCGTGGCCCCCTGCACTGGCAATACCTTAGCGAAGCTGGCTCATGGCATTGCCGACGGCCCCGTGACTATGGCGGTTAAAAGCCACCTGGCAATGGACGCCCCTGTCCTGCTGGCCGTGTCTTACCAACGACGGCCTTGGGGGCGGCGGCGGAAAACATCGGCCGCCTCCTACCGCGAAAGCACATCTACTTTGTTCCTTTGGCCAGGACGATCCAGAGAAAAAGCCTGCCAGCCTGGTAGCAGACTTTGACCGGCTGCCGGATGCCTTGGCAGCCGCCCTGGAGGGAGACAGCTTCAGCCGGTTTTGGTTGGGCGTTAAAGAAAAAATCGGGCGTGCTGTCCAAAGCAAACAGCACGCCCGAGCATTCTGCATCGTTACCGGTAAATGACCTCGGTCCTGCCAGGACCGTTGGAGACCATGGTAATGGGAACGCCCATCTCCTTTTCAATGAATTCCACATAAGCTCGGCAGTTGGCGGGCAGATCCTCATACCGGGTAATGCCCCCGAATATCGCAGTTCCAGCCAGGCAAAACCTCCAGCACCGGCTTGCACCGCTCTAACGTGGGGTTGTTGGGAAGTCCCGCAGGTCTTGCTGTCCACTTCATAACCCACGCAGACAGGGATTTCCTTCAAATATCCCAGCGCATCCACCACCGTCAGGGCCACCTGAGTCGCCCCCTGGACCTGGACACCGTGGCGGGTTGCCACCGCATCAAACCAGCCCATGCGCCGGGGCCGACCGGTGGTCGCGCCGAATTCGCCCTTGTCACCGCCACGATCCGGAGCTCCTGAGCCTCATCACCAAAAATTTCGCTGACAAAGCCCCTGCGCCTACGGCGCTGGAATAGGCCTTGACCACACAGACAATGTCCGTAATGGCGTAAGGCGGCAGACCCGCTCCAATGGCGCCGTAACCGGCCAGGGTGGAGAGGAGGTCACCATGGGATAAATGCCAAAATCCGGGTCCTTCATGGCCCCCAGCTGGCCTTCAAAAAGAATCCGCTTTCCCTGGGCCTGGGCTTCGCGGAGGAATTGGAAGGTGTCCCCACATAGGGTGCAATGGCGTCCCGCTGCTTCCGGAGGCCGTCAAATACCTCCCGGGCAGACAAGCAGGGCTTGTGGTACAGATGCTCCAGCGTCACATTCTTGACCTCAGAACACGCTCCAGCTTGTCCAATGCGTAGGCCTCATCAAAAGCTCTGCCAGCTGGAAGCCGATTTTTGCATATTTATCCGAATAAAATGGAGCAATCCCCCGACTTGGTGGAGCCGAAAGACCGCCCACCCAGACGTTTCCTCCTCGTACTGATCAAAAGAGCACATGGTAAGGCATCACCACCTGGACCCGGTCCGACACCAGGAGATTGGGCCGAATCCCTGCCTCCTGCAAAGAGGCGACCTCCTGGAGAACTTATGGGATCCAGCGCCACGCCGTTGCCGATGAGGTTGGTCACATGGGGATAAAACACGCCGGAGGGCAACTGGTGCAGCGCAAAGCGGCCATGCTCGTTGACAATGGTATGCCCGGCATTGCTGCCACCCTGAAACCGAATGACCACGTCGGAATCCCCGGCCAGTACATCTGTAATCTTACCCTTTCCTCATCGCCCCAATTGGCGCCTACAATCGCTTTTACCATACGTAATCCTCCCAACTTGATGATAGCACATCCGCCGGTAAAGCGGCTCTTCGCAATCCATTCAACCGGGCAGCATCACGCTGCCCTGTACAGTATAGCAGAAGCACTGCCTAAAATCAAATCCTTCCTCAGATTTTTCTACGCCCCGCCCCAGCCCCATCAACTCCTGAATCCGTGCCAGAAGATGGAGGTCACATAGAAGGTTGTCTCAAAATGGATGAAGTCCGTGGTGTTCCGATCCCATTGAAATTGCAGCGATGGTGGAAAATCCTCATCAGCCTCCCAAAAGGACAGGCGAAACCTGGCAAACAGTCGAATACTGGCAGGCAATACGCCACATCCCCTTCCCCTCCGCCACACCACCTGGGCCTGGCAGGCACGCTGGAGCTCCGGGTCCTTCCTGGAACACGCCTGCCTGGGGAGAGAACAACTCCCCGCCCGGTCCCCCGGCAATGGAACCCCAAAAAGTCCCAAATTCTCAGACAACCGGCATCCCTCCTTGGAGCAGCACAAAAGGTCATAAATGGACATGGCCTCGTGGAAGCTCCCGTCAATTCCATGGCAAAATCATCCCAGGACCACTGCACCCGGCCGGTTTTCCGGTCGATGCGGTACAACCGCCCCACAAAGCGGATGTACAGATACTCGGCGTCATGCTGGAGGCCAAACCGCCGAATCATGGTGTTCTGATCAAAATCCAGAAAATGTCCCTGCATCCGCCTTTTTGTCAATTCGTAATTGGATTGTTTCATCTAACACTCCCACCAAAAGGGCGGGACTGCTTTTGGCAGCCCGCCGTACCTTTATAACTTCTCCACTGCTTCTACTACACCGGCCAAGGCACCGGTCGCCAGACTCTCCATCTCCCCTGGTCAAAGGCGCGGGCCAAAGAAGGATCAATGGGCAGCCGGGCCAGCACCGGCAGATCAAAGCTGGCTGCTACAGCATCCAGGCCGCTCTCTCCAAAACCGCCAGCTGTTTGCCACAGTCAGGGGCAGGTGAAATAACTGTAGTTCTCCACAAAGCCTAAAACCGGCACATGCATCATGCTGGCCATCTTCACCGCTTTGCTCACAATCATCGAAACCAAAGCCTGAGGGCTGGTCACCACCACCGCCCCCATCCACAGGAATGGACTGGAATACCGTCAAAGGCACATCTCCTGTTCCGGGAGGCATGTCTACAAACAGATAGTCCACATTCTCCCAAATGACGTCGGTCCAGAACTGCTTCACCGCCCCGGCAATGACAGGGCCCCGCCACAGCACCGGATCTGTATCGTTGTCCAGAAGAAGGTTGATGGACATCACCTGGATGCCGGACCGGGTCAGCGCGGGATACAGGCCGGACTGGTCTGCCCCCGGCACTCAGATACGCCAAAGGCCTTGGGGGATGGAGGGGCCTGTGATATCCGCATCCAGAATGCCCACCCGATGGCCCTTCCTGGCCATGGCTACCGCCAACTGAGCGGTGACCGTGCTTTTCCCACCGCCTTTGCGGAAACCACTGCGATGACCTTTTTCACCTGAGACTTAGGATTCAGTTGCGCCAAGAGGCTCTCAGCCTTGCGTTCGCCGCAATCGGAGCCGCAGGAAGCGCAGTTACCGCTGCAGGATTCACTCATATGCTTCTCTCCTTACGCCGGAAAGCCGGCTCTTTTTCTGTGCCTGATTATATTCTCCAAAACTTTCTCTGTCAACCGGTTAAAAGTACTCGTCCTCGTCCTCCTCTATCGTCTCCGCCAAAAGCTGATCGTCAAAAATGGGGCAACCCGGTGAGCTGGCTCAACGTGCGCAGCTGGTCTTCTGCACAAATAAACTCCCCGAACAGGCAGTCATGCAGTTTTTGGGTTCCTCCTGTGGTTGCAGCAGCGGCTGCCATCGGGCGGCGGTCAACTCCAGGCCGGGCACCCCTCCATGCCATAAGGCGTTCCAATGTAGCCCATATCCACTTGCTTCCCAGCCTTGGCCAACACCAGGGCCGCAAAGTCACTGTCCATACACACCGAACCAACGGCATAGTCCCCCGTCAGTTCGCTCAAGGCAGCAATCAGTTCCGGCATGACGTCTGAGCAACTCTGATCCTCATCATAGACGGCATAGCTCTCCCGTGTCGGATCCTTCATCCTCAACTTCAGGCCGTAGCCCTCAAAAAACGACTCCAGCTTCGGCGCAAGCTCCTCCCCGGTTTTGTCCTTCGGCCAGTAAAAGCAATGCTATCCAGAAACATTCCCATATTTCATCTTCCTTTCATATAAAAATTTTTATTGATGCACACAGTGCATCTGGATTCACCCCAATAAATCGGCCGCAGACTCCCACTGCTCCATCAAATCTGACAGCACAGCGTCCTCCCGCTCTTTCTCCTCCAGGAGGTGGGACAGCTCCTGGTAATCGGCAGAAGCGGCAGCCACCTGCTCCTCCAAACCAGCCAGCAGCTTTTCCTGCTTTTCAATCTCCCGCTCCAAACGGCGGACCCGCTTCTCCAGCTCCTTGTCTTTGGGTCTGGGCTTCTCCTTTTCTCCGCTTCCCTCCTCTCCGGCACAGCCGCCGGAGCAGGGCGCTCGCCGCCTCATGGGCCAAAATGGAACGGTACTTGGCATAACCGCACTTGAAATCCCGGATCCGGCCCCCTCCAGCTCCCAGATCCGGTCTGCGAATTTTTCCACAAAGTACCGGTCATGAGACACAAAGAGCAGAACCCTTCAAACTCCTCAATGGCGCATTCCACCCATTCCCGGGAGGCAATGTCCAGGTGGTTGGTGGGCTCGTCCAAAATGAGCAGGTTGATTTTCTCGTCCATCAGCATACACAGCCGGAGCCAGGATTGCTCCCCACCAGAAAGGCTCCCCACGGTTTTAAACACATCCTCACCCTGGAACAGGAAGGCCCCCAGCCGGTCCCGGGCAGCCTGAGGCGTCAGGTTTTTCTCATAGAGCATGGTGTCATACAGGCTCCGCTCCGGGTGAAAAAGTGCATAATCTGGGGCAGATAGCCCACCCGCACAGTGGGGCCAAATTTGATCTTTCCCTCACAGGACTCCTGCCCCAGCAGACAGCGGATGAAGGTGGTCTTTCCTGCGCCGTTGTCTCCCAGCAGGGCAATGCGTTCACCGCCCTGAACCAGCAAGCTCACATCAGAAAACAGCTGCTTCTCCCCAAAGCGCTTGGCGAGAGCCTTCGTCTCAAAAACCACGTCCCCCTGGAAATCCCGCTGGGCAAAGGAGGCCTTCATGGTCTTCTCCACCGTGGGCTTTTGGTCTTTTCGATGCGCTCCATCCGGTGCTGGATGGACATGGCCCGGCGGTACAGGGTGCGGTTGTTGATGCCCCAGCCCTTCATCCGTTCCAGGGTAAAAACCCAACTGCTTGAGCTTGGCCTGCTCCTGCTCATACTGCTTCATCTGCAAATCGAACCGGGCCTGCTTTTCCTCCATGTAGAACGAGTAGTTTCCGGGTAAAAAGCTCTCCGTGGCCCTCGTGAATCTCCACAATCCGGTCGGCCACCTGGTCCAGAAAGTACCGGTCGTGGGAGATGGTGAGGACCGTCCCCTTGAAGCGGTTGATGTATGCCTCCAGCCACTCCACACTCTTGAGGTCCAGGTGGTTGGTGGGCTCGTCAGGAGAAGAATCTCCGTCTTCTCCAGCAGGAGCCGGGCCAGGTTCACCCGGGTCTTCTCTCCACCAGAGAGCATGTCAAATTCCTGCTGCCGCATGGTTTCCGGAATCCCCAGGCCGTTGCAGACCTTGTCCGTGTCCACGTCCATGTCATAGCCGCCCCCGGCGTAAAGCGGTTGCTCAGCCGGTCGTATTCGTTTAAAATATCGCTTGGGGTGCTGGCGGTCATCTGGGATTCCAGTTCCTCCATCCGCTGCCGCACCTCCAGAAGCTTCCGGAAGGCGGAACGGAGCACCTCCTCCACCGTATACCCGGCAGGGGGTACCGGGAATCTGGGAGATGAGGCCCAATTTCTTGTTGGGATTCATAGACTTCACCCTCATCGTAGCCAATCTCCCCAGTGAGAATGCGAAACAGGGGTGGTCTTGCCGCAGCCGTTGCGGCCCAAAATGGCCACACACTGGCCCTCCTGCACCTCAAAGGTCAGGCCGTCCAGCAAATTATCTCCAATTTCAAAGGACTTTACCAATCCTTCACTGCAATGTCAATCATGGTAGCTCTCCAAATTCCACTTCCACAGCCCGTCCGGAGCTGCCGCCTTTGACCGGTCTGCGCAAAGCCGTTCCCTTATACCAGGCCAGCGCCCGGGTGTTGGACGAGAGTACTGTCAGCCTGGCGCTGCCGCACTGCTCCATGGCAAACCGAAGAAGCATTGTGCCATAGCCTCGCTCCTGTGCCCGGGAAGTACATATAAATCTCAATTTCATGATCTCCCATGGAGATCATCCCCCACCGGCTCCTCTCAGTCAGCAGATACAGCCGCTTTCCCGCCGCCATCTGCTGCTCCAGGTAGGCCCCGCAGTCCCGGCGCTCCAGAAACTCCGGAGTACACAGGTCCCGGTGAAGATTCCCGCCAGGCTTCCCGGTAAACTGCCGCTGCCTGGGGGAGGCGCTCTTCCGTCACACGGGTGATGGTCATCCCTCCACCTCCAGCAACCCCTCCAGCTCCTGCCTGGTGTACAATAAATTCAGCGCCTGGAGCATGGCGTTGGTACCCATATGCTCTGGCAGGTGCAACGCCCGCAGGAGGGCCAGCCGCTTCCGGCTGCTGTCGGTCCCCTGACAGGCCCAGAGCGTACAAATCCGCCTTGGTAATCTCCCCCTAGGTTCCGGGTTCTCCTCCCCCTCAAAGGTGGCTCCTGCCCGGTGTAGGGCCTCCAGAAGCACCTCTGGCTTCATGCCCTCCACCCCCAGCTTTCCCTCTTTTCAGGCGCCGCCTTCCGGCGCTCCTTTCCAACATGTCGGGGATGTAGGCCTGCTTCAGCTGCCCCGCCGGAATGGCTCCTTTCAAGTAATTTCGGATCACAAAGCCCGCGCCATCGGAATCCGTGAGCAGAATCAGCCCCCGCTTCTCCGCCGCCTGGCGGAGAAAACTCAGAAGGGCCTTGTCCTTCATAACGCCAAAGCCCCGGGTCTCCAGGATGGTGGCGTCCACCACCTGGGACAGGCTGTTTTATCATAACGGCCTTCCACCACAATGACCTCCCGCACCCTAACCATGCTTCGCCTCCTGGGCCAGCTGAAACAGACACAGCTCCAACAGCCGCTCCGGCTCGTCAAAGGAGGTTTTCAGCTTGGAATCCGTCTCCAGCACCAGATCCGCCGCCTGACGGCAGAACCGGGGAGAAACCGCTTCGCCGTCCCCATAGTCTTCCGGGCGGCATAGTCCTTCAGGCCGCAGATCTTCATCAGCTCGTCCCCGCCCTTGCCTGCATCGATGAGAATCCGGGCGGCGGAAATCCGGGCAGGTGAGCGCCCACCGCCCCCAGGATGGAAATGGGCTCCTGCTGCATCTGGTAAAAGCACCTGCAGCTTTTTCAAAGCCCCTTCGTAGTCCCCTGCCCCCAGCGCGTCGGTCATTTGAAACACCACCGCGTCAGGACCGGCTCCGTCACCGCGTCAATGTCCGACCTTCGGATCTCCGAGCCTGGGGCAAAGGCGGCAATTTTTCCGATCTCTCCTCCCAGGGCGGACATGGAGCCTCCTGTGATGTCAATGAGATAGGCGCACAGCTCCGGGAAATGGTCTTCTGGTGGCTCTTAAAATGCCGGATGATCCAGACCGTCGATCCCGCTGGCTTTGCTTGGGAAACTCCACCACCGTGGCATTTTGGCTGATGGCCTCAAAAGGCTTCTTCTGCCGCCGGTCCGGCTTGTACTCCGACGCGCCATAGGCAAATACCAGGCAGCAGTAGGAGGGCAAATCCCCAGGAGGGCAATGAGCCGCTCCCGGTCCTTCTCTCCCAGCTTAAACAGGTCCACATCGTCCACCCGAATCAGGGACCGCTCCGCCATCATGGGCAGGTTCTCCACGCTGTCTGAGAGCGCATCCATGGAAAAAGTCTCTGTGGAAAAGCGGTGGTAATTGAACTCCTCCGTCAAGGGGTCAGTCAGCTTTTTTTGAAGCAGCTCCAGGTAATGCTGCAGCAGGTAGGTTTCCCCCCAGAAAATGTAACAGGGCTGGGGGTTTCCCCGCCTGGATCGCCTGCTTCAGCCCCTGCAGGCGCAGCCTGGGCGGTTTGTCTTGCCATATCGTTTAACCTCTGAATATCAATGTGCCGGCCTCATCGGTCCGGAAACCCGACAGCCTGCCTGGGCCGCCCGCTCCAGCATCTCGGGAGCCGGATGGCCGTAGGGCGATTCCCACAGACACTGCGATCACCTCCGGCCGGAGGGTGTCCAGGAGGGCAGGCCCTGTGGAGCTTTTGGCGCCGTGATGGCCCGCCACCAGAAGCTCAATGTCCGGCAGGGCGTGGGTTGCCAAAAGCCGCCGCTCAAATTCTGGTTCATGTCTCCGGTAATCAGTGTATCATATTCTCCCGCCGTAAACAACACCGAAAGTCCACTTTCGTTGCTGGAAGTCCGGGACAGAGGAGCAAAAATCCGCAGCTCTCCCTGTCCCAGGTCCAAGTGCACGTCCTCTTCCACGAAACATATCTGTTCTCCCGCCGCCTTCACCAAAGTCCCGCAGGTTTCGTCCTCCGGTACACGCGGTATGTAGAGCCGCTCCACCGGCATCCGGTCCAGAAGCTGAAGGACGCCGGACACGTGGTCCTCATCAAAGTGGGTCAGGATCAGACCGTCCACCCGGGTCTCTCCCTGGGCCAGGAGGTGGCGGGCCGCTTTCTCCCCGCTCCCTCTCCCTCGGAGCCGCCGCAGTCCACCACATAGGTCTGCCCTCCCGTTTGCAGCAGAATACACTGTCCCTGCCCCACGTCCAAAACCGTCACCCGAAACCGGTCGCCTTTTGGTTCCAGATATCCCAGAACCAGGGCCAAAACCAGGCTGGCGCTCAAGGCAAGGACAAGACTTCTCTTGCCCCGGCATCTGCCCAAAAGAAACACCGCCAAAATCACCAGGGCAAATCCCACCCAGGCGGCCAGATAGGGACTTTCCTCCGGAAAGACGCTGGCCAGGGGCAGCCTGCCGGTCCAACCGCCCCTCCCAAAATCAGCCGGAGGACCGGCTCTGTGCACCGGGCCACGCCTTTACCCAGGGGCAGCCAGACAGCTCCCAGCCCCACAGGCTGCCAGGACGCCATAAAACCCCAGACTCACTGCCCAGAGGCTCACCAGATTGGTAAGGGGCGACAGAGGCTCACGACTCCGAAGGTCAGGGCGGCCATGGGAGCCGTAAACACCGTAGCCCCCCAGGCTCACCGCCACAGATGACGCCAGAACGCGGCATACCCGCCGTCCAAAGCCTCTGCCCTTTCCCCAGCCCCTCGGGTCATCCAAGCGTACAGCCGGCTGCTGAAGACAAAAATCCCCCGCCACTGCCCCACAGACAGCTGAAAGCTGGCCGATGCCGCCGTCAAGGGATTCCCCAGGAGCAGCACCAGAACGGCAAAGGCCAAAGCAGACGGCGGATCGTACTCCCGCCTGCACAGGCGGGCCAGAAGGGAGAGACAGCATCACCGCCGCCCGGGTTACCGAGGGGTAAATCCTGCCACTGCCGCAAAAAGAAGGCCACAGGAATCCCCAGCAGAGCTGAAAGCACCCGCTGCCGGAGAGTCAGTGCATACACCAAAGCAAAGAGAATGGACAGGTGCATCCCTGATACTGCCACAATGTGAGACATTCCGCCAGAGACAGCTCATTTGCGCTGGGAATGGACAGTCCTGCCTTCTCCCCAGCAGCAGCGCCTGGGGAACCCGCCGGTATCCGGCAACAGCCCCTCTATTTGCCGCCCCCACCCCCGGCGCAGCCAAGTGCTGGAGCATCCTGGAGTCTGCCGCCTCGGGTCACCGTGCCCGCCTCCCTGGTATAAGCCAGGAGAAAATCCCACTGGTCCGGTGATGTGGGTGGTCTCCCCGGCTGCCACCGTGAGCCGTCAGGCGCAGCTGTGTGGGACAGTCACTGGTCTCCTGGCTCCCAAAGCTTCCTCCTGCAGGTACAGCGGGTCCCCATAAACCGCCCTTCCAGAAAGACGGTTCCATCCACCCAGCAGCCATCATCCGTCTGCACCGGGTAACCCTGCCACCTGCAACGTCGGCTTCACCGTTTGCTCCATCGGCTTGCCTGGCCGGTTGCAGGTAAACTCCATCGTACAGGTAAACCACGCAAATCCCATAAAAGCCCAAACAGGCCAGGGCGCCTGCCGCCATAGCCCGCCTCCTCTTCCCCAGGAACAGCAGAGCTCCCCATAGAAGCACGGCTCCAGCAGCCATGGGCAGCAGCCGCAGCCCCTGAGCCAGATAGCTCCCCAGCCCACAGGCCCCTCCAAACCCCAGGGCAAACTCTAAACCAACCGCCGCATTGCCTCACCTCCCTCATTTCGCTGATGCCAGTCAAAACTTTCTCATCTTAAAGATTATCACAAAAAGCCCCTCCCCGCAAGAAAAGAAAGCGCCTCTGCAGGGCGATAGCATTTACCTTTTCCATCCTGGTATCTCTATTGCTGTTCACCTCGTATTTGAAATCTAGTTATCGTATTGACATTCTGAGAATAATCCCATATACTGTTTCCAAAGAAGAATCCTTCCTGGTCAGTCTTGCCCTTGCTGACGGGCAGTGTCGTGGGGGACG
>VOFG01003231.1_pt1 | contig 29630 bp, 48 predicted proteins | sample 5384171 | NCBI WGS metagenome assembly VOFG01 (sample SAMN12384726, study PRJNA508395) | human gut metagenome | isolation source: healthy gut F | host: Homo sapiens
ATGGCAATGCAATATATAATTGGTCAGTTGAATGCACCAGTATCGCAATTTATTAATTTTATGGGAAGTACTCAAGATGCAAAAATGAGTCTTGAACGATTAGGAGAAATATATAATAGAGAGGATGAAGAATCAGAAGAAAAACCTAAAAATATAGAAATACCTAAAAATGCAGATATTATATTTAATAATGTCGTCTTTCAGTATGAAGGTCCAAATTCAAAAAGAATTCTTGATGGTTTGACAATGAGAATAAAAACTGGTAAAGTAAAATGCAATTGTGGGAGTTAGTGGAAGTGGAAAAAACAACAATTTTAAAACTTTTGCTCGGGTTTTATCATCCAACTGAAGGTGAAATTAATCTTGGAATAAAAATCTGAATTCTTATAGTGACACCTGCTTGGAGACAACAATGTGGTGTAGTGATGCAAAAAGAAGGATTCATTTTAGTGGACTCTATATTGCAAAAAATATTATTATAAAAGATGATAAGCCAAATATACAACAATTTGATTATGCTGTTCAAGTTGCTAATCTTAAAAGTTTTTTATTGATTCGCTTCCTATGGGATTTCATACTATTATAGGGGCAGAAGGAAATGGTACTAGTGCTGGACAACGACAAGAATATATTGATTGCTAGAGGGGCAATATACAAGAATCCGTCTTATATATCTATGGATAGGCAACTAATGCTTTGGATACGACCAATGAAAAAATAATTTTTAGAGAACTTGAATATTTTTTGCAACTAGAACAGTTGTGATATAGCACATCGTCTTAGTACAATAAAAAATGCTGATATCGTGATAAATGAAGGACAAGTGGCGGAATTTCAGGGAAACATAATAGAGTTAATAAAGCAACAAGGTTTATTTCAATTTAGTTAAAGATCAAATAGAATTAAATCAATAATAGAATGAAAATAAAGCATACAAAACATTGTTTGGAAATGAATAAAATATTAAAAAATATCCCTGTAAAAATTTATTATGCAGGAATATTTTTGGTTGTAATGATGTTTTTAGTTTTATTCTTTATAAATCATTTTATTCAATACGAAAGAACGATCAAATTTCCAATACAAATTATTATACAGAAAGTCTTCATGTCAAGCTAAGATACTTGTTGATTCTTTTCTTACATAAATTATTTTCATAAAGGTGATGAATTTGTAATAAAATTAGAACATATCGCAGATGATTCTTTTTTGGATTTAAAAGCAAAAGTACTGCAGATTGATGACTCTGAAATATAATATTTAATTTGCTTGACAAATACGACTCTTCTTTTTATTATTTTTATATGGAACTTGTAGACCATATGTAGAATTATCGGTGGGATATGAGAAATTTGTAGATATAATAAAATGAGTTTTGTTTTGTAATCACAGACAAAATATCTAATTGGATATTATTTCCTTGTTTTCTCAGTAAATATAATTTCAAATATAGAATAGGAAGGAAAGAACATGTTTCAATCTTTCCCGCATATAATGGTTTGTTCTTATGTTTTTCACGGTGTTTATCGATATGTCCAGTAACTGGGAAATTTCTTCATGAGATTTCCCCGTGAAGACTGAGTTGGTACACTTCGGCAAGAAGGGGTGAGTTCGTCAAAGACGGTTTGGATCATTGGAAAACTTCCCCTGATTCAACGATGTTTTCCAGAAAGAATTTTGGTCTTCTTTTTTCGAGAACAATTTTTCGGCATATCGATTCGCAATGTTTCTGCGACGAATCGTGTCGACAGAGAAACTACGTACGATTTTGTATAAATAAGCTTTTATCGTGCTTTCTGTTTTAAATTCGTTCCTTTTTTTTCCCACAAATTGAGAAAGGCATCTTGTACTACATCTTCAATGGTCGCATCATCATCGACATATTTAGCTGAAAAATAGCGCAATGTTGATGCGTATTTGTCATATAAATAGCGGAAAGCTTTATCGCTGTCTTGTCCCCAGAAATTTGTTGTTATTTGACTTTCCATGTAAATGCCGTATCTTTAAACCAACGATTAATAATAGTAAAAGTGTTGATTTTGTTATGATAAGACCAAATACTAATTAGAGCCTCTTTCACACTGGGAATAAAAAAATTAATAAAAACATAATTTCATGTGAAAATAACCATTAATAACCTATATTTGTATGATTATTAATCGTTCGTTTTTGATAGGAAGATTATGCTTGTTTTGGCATATTGTTATAACAATTAATAATAGCCTAGGAGGGGTAAGTGTTAGACTTATCCGTGTTTTTTTCTTTTTACGTTCATGTAAGAAAAAATCTTTTTTATTCCAATCAATTCTCGTGTATTATCACTAAATTTGCCCCTTTAATATAAGATTGATAACATTAAAAATTGGGAAAAATGAGAATTATTGTATCTGTAATTTTATTGGCATTTATCACTGTCAGTTGCGGTACTAACAAACGTGTTTACGCACCACCTTTTGAGGAAGAAGAGACAGAGACTGTTGTAGTGAAAGAAAACGTGCAAACCACGGCACAAAATCCCACAAAGAAAACTGAAAATACAAAACCTGTCGTTTCTCGGGAAGAGAATGTAACTATGACTCATGGGGACGTGTTGAAACGTTATAACGTGATTGTCGGCAGTTTTTCAAACGTGGACAATGCTTTGAAATTACAAGCAAAATTGAACGGGATGGGTTATCACAGCATTATCATGAAGAATAGTGCAGGGATGAGTCGGGTAAGTATTGCTGGATTTGATGAAGAGGCATCCGCTCGTGAGGAATTATTAAAAGTTCGTGAACAATATCCGGAGTTTGCAGATGCATGGCTGTTGATTTCAAGCAAAACTAAATACGAGATGAAGATGATATAAAGGTCGGCATTAGCCGACCTTTTTAAGTATCATATCAATTCAAATCCCACAATATCAGGACCGCTATCATCTTTTTTCTTTCGTTTCATCATTTCCAGATAAGCCATTTTCTTCGGAGGCATCCTGTGGTTCTTCCGTCATCTTTTCTTCTATTAATATTGTTGTGAGTCTGTAATTTCAGAATCCTCTGTTACAAGTGTAATTTCTTGCATCTCTTGTAAAGTCGGTTCAGTGGAGAGAGGATTTCCGGATCTTCATTTAAAGAAATAACTTCATGTACAACTGTCGGTTCCTCTATCTCCTCGGTAAGACTCTCAATATCAATAACGGAATTTTCTGAGATGATTGTTGTCATGGCAGCTTGGTTCTCTGCAAACGAAAAATCTTCTTGAAGAACACCGTTTTCACATCGGAATACTTTTCCCGGAAAATGTTTTATTAGGTCGTATTGGTGGGTGGCGATAACGACTGTTTTTGCCACTATCACAGATGTCTTTCAGTAGTTCAACTAATCGATAGGAAGTTTCCGGGTCGATGTTTCCGGTAGGCTCGTCAGCCAGAATGATAGGAGGGGCATTTAGTAATGCTCGGGCAAGCACGATACGTTGTTGTTCACCGCCGGACAATTGATGTGGGAATTTATCTCGTTTGTCAGGAAGTTCGACTTTATCCAACACTTCGTTTATCCTTTCCTTGATTGCTTTCTTATCTTTCCAGCCTGTGGCTTTCAGCACGAATTCAAGTTCGCATAAACATTCCGGTCTGTCAGTAATTTAAAATCCTGGAACACGATCCCGCATTTGCGTCGTAAGTAAGCAATTTGTGATTTCTTGATCTTGCTCAACTGGTAACCGGCAACTTCTCCTTTACCGTAAATAAGGGGAAGTTCGGCGTATAATGTTTTGAGCAAAGACGTCTTCCCGCTCCCGACTTTACCGATCAGGTAAACGAATTCACCTTCTTTGATCTCTAGGGATACATCTTTGAGACTCGTGTTTTTTTGTTGCCGGATGACGGCGTTTTCCAGTTTTATAATTGCTTCCACCTTATTAATTTTAGATTTTAGATTCCATTTTAGATTCCAAGGCCACCGTTTTGTAATCACTGAATCTTTTCAATTTCCCATTTATAGTTCCTTTAGTCCTTTGATGTTTGCTTCCGGATCGGGAGAGTTGAAAACGAAACTACCTGCTACAAGGGCATCGGCTCCGGCATTTACCAAGCGTTTTCCGGTTTCGAAATTAACCCCGCCGTCAATCTCAATAAGAGTATGGGAGTTGAGATTCCATGATCAGTTTCTTCAGTTTGTCAACTTTATTGATTGTCTGTTCAATGAAAGACTGTCCTCCGAACCCCGGATTTACACTCATTAATAAAACAACATCAATATCCTCGATAACATCTTCCAATAGAGAGACCGGGGTATGTGGGTTCAGTGAAACCCCGGCTTTCATGCCCTGTGCTTTTATTTGCTGGATAGTGCGATGCAGATGAGTACACGCTTCGTAATGTACGGTTAAGATATCTGCTCCGGCTTTATGAAAAAGCCTCTACGTAACGTTCCGGTTGCACGATCATTAAATGTACATCCAGTGGTTTCGTGGCCATTTTTTTATTTGGGAAACTACCGGAAGTCCGTAAGATATATTAGGGACGAATACGCCATCCATGATATCCAAGTGAAACCAATCGGCTTGGCTACGGTTGACCATTTCAATATCTTTTTGATAGATGCAGAAAATCTGCAGATAATAGCGAGGGAGAAACAATAACGCTCATTTTAAAGAGTTTAAAATTTAAAATTTAAATTATTTGTACCAGCTAGCATACATGGAGTAAGAATTCACGATTCTTTCCACTTCGTCACGTAAGAGTTCCGGACCCATTTGTTTCAATTTTTTAGCGGGAGCCCCGGCATATACCCAACCGGATTCAACAACGGTACCTTTCGTCACCACGCTACCGGCAGCCACGATTGAATTACTTTCAATGACAGCGTTGTCAAGAACGATAGCACCCATACCGATCAGTACATTGTCATGAATCGTGCATCCATGAACCACGGCATTGTGGGCGATAGAAACGTTATTACCGATATTGGTCGGAGATTTTTGATACGTTGCGTGTATCGTCGCGTTATCTTGAATGCTTACTTTGTTGCCTATTTTAATATAATGTACATCACCTCTCAGAACGGCCCCGTACCATATACTACAATCGTCACCCATCTCCACGTCGCCAATAACAGCGGCATTTTCAGCTAAAAAACAATTCTTGCCGAATTTCGGCGTGTGTCCATTTAATTCTCTGATTATTGCCATAATATAATTGAAAATTGAGAGTTGAAAATGGAAAATAAAATTCAATTTTCAACTTCCCGGTTTGTAAACTAATTTAACGTGTCGAAATTACGAAATATATGGCAGAAAACAAGAGGGGATGGTCTTTTAAAGATTTCATTCTTGAGGCTGGAAAATTTCTCTGATTTTTTTTTGCTTTTTAGAAAAAAAGGTATTACTTTTGCATCGCAGTTGGGAATAACCCACGGCAGAGTTCTTAAATGGAATAGTAAATGCGAAAATAGCTCAGTTGGTAGAGCATAACCTTGCCAAGGTTAGGGTCGCGGGTTCGAGTCCCGTTTTTCGCTCGCTTTTAAATGCGAAAGTAGCTCAGTTGGTAGAGCACGACCTTCCCAAGGTCGGGGTCGCGGTTCGAGCCCCGTTTTTTCGCTCCTTGTGACGAGATCAATTATTGGTCTCGTTTTTTGTGTAATGTGTTTCCCAAATTCTTTTCAGTTATAAATCAATGTATATCCCTTTATTCCAGCCTTTTGCCGGGGATATAATGGCTCGTAATTTTATTCTTGAGTGTGAATAGCCTCGTTATTGGCCCGGTTGACAGGTTATTCGAGTATGTTATTTTGCTTTCCATCTGTTAAAATGGCGGCGATAATCGGGCGAGCATCGGGCGACAATCGGGCGATGGCGCCTAACAGCCACCCAATAGTCGCCCCTCCGTCATGCAACGGGCATGGAAAACCCCGGGAGAAGGGATACAAAACCCGGGATTAATTTTAGAGTTTAGAATTTAGAGTTCAACTTTTAGTTTTTATCTTCTCAACCACCCTTTCACGAGGGGAGAAAATGCTTGGTGATTGAATAAGAGACTATTCCGTGAAATCGACGAAAGCCCGGCTTTCTCGAATTTTTTTGCAGTAATTACTTACTTTCACGTGTTCCGGATGAACTTTATAACGGGCGAGCGCTTCGGCATTGGCAAAGTGGAGATTAAGACCGCATCGTATGCCATATCGGATTCTTTCTTTTCATTGATTCCGACCTGTAATGATATGATTTCCGGAACGATACCGACCAGTCTTTCCAAGACTTTCTTTCATAATTAACGCATTCTCTGCTTTTGTTTTTCCCTCGGCGAACTCCTTGAGTTTCCACATGACAATATGTTTTAGCATACTTTTTTTGATTTTAAATAATACGTTGCAAAAGTAGTCTTTATAAAAAATAAAACTAATTTTGGATGCAAGGGAGGATGGGATGGGGGGATTGAAAATAAATGTAAAACAAACGAGTTATGGTGGAGAAGGCCAAAAAATCAAAAGCGTCAAAAAGATCAGACTGCTATAGATATAAATTTCAAATTCAAAAGTATTCGTACGAGTTGTAGCAAGGTGATTGATTTTACCGGAAACAAGCATTATCGTACGGTTTTTCGCTTGAACGAGATCGAAACTTTGTTCGTGGACACGGAAGTGATAAATAAACAGTTTGATGAAAAAGCTTGGGATGCGGAGATTGTGGCTGCTTTGATATATATGCATGAGGATCAACCTGTGCTGGTAGCACAAAAAGGTGGAAAGGTTACAATCCCTGAAACGGATTTCATTTTTCAATTTTCAACTACTTTTTCGGCTGAGGATTTTACAAACTTTCGGTTTCAAGAAGGAGCCTACCGGGTACAAGTGATGATAAACGGGCAGGCCGGGGTGTCGGATGAAATCCATTTATTGGAACCGCATGATTTGTTCCGGGATTATTTTCAATTGTTGGATATTGGGTTTGACAAATGCGTGGAGGAAGCTCCTGATGTGCAGCGTCCTCACTCGTATCAGGCCTTTGCAGCCAAAGGATTGGAAGACGTTCGGTTCTATCTGGTGGCGGAGAATTTTTTATCGAGTGAATGGACGTATGAATTTTTGATTAATGTATTTGATACTAATGGTATATTAAAAGCGAGTCGAATAGCTAAAGGAAATTATTACGTTCGAATCGGGAAGGAAAGCGTTTGCTTTGTTTTGCCTTGGATTTAGGGGCCGGACTAAGTAATTTTTGGGAAGAGGGAAAATATCGGGTTGACGTGTTATGTTTTGATCAACCTGTGATTCAATTGGAATTTTCGATCGGGGAACAGGATTTACCTTACAATTTTACCGACGAAATTGCCGGAATCAACGGGCAGGTACATGAAGTGGCGGGAGAACCTTCAACTCCACAAGATAAAGAAGAGGCTTTACCCCGTTTGTATCAATTGGTAGGATTGCGTAAAGTAAAAGAGGAAATTACCCGGATGTACGAGTTAGCGGAGTTCGTGAAAATGCGGCAAGAGAACGGTTTTAACGATAAACTTCCGGTATTGAATATGATCCTTATGGGGGAATCCGGGAACAGGTAAACATTTGGTTACCGAGATCACGGGAGAGATGTTTTACCGTTTGGGAGTACTGTCAAACGGTAAAGTGCATCGGTATAAGAGAGAGGATTTTACCCGTCCGGGAGTGGCCGCAGAAGAACAGTTGATTCGGGATGCTATCACGAAAAGTATCGGAGGTATTCTGTTGATTGAGGATGCAGATGAATTGTACCCGACAAATGACCCGAATGATCCGGCCATGCGTATTTTTAGCGTGTTGTTGGGAATTTTAGAGCAGGAACAACCTTCTTTGTTGGTTGTCATGGCGGGCGATGTAATGGCATTGCAGGCTATTACAGAAGGAATTCCCGGTGTGAAGAAATGTTTCCCTTACCAATTTGTATTTGATGATTATTCGGCAGAGGAATTGATGGAAATTACTCATCAAATGTTGGAGAAGCGACAATTTAAGTTTACCTCGGAAGCAGAGGATAAGTTTTCCGATATGTTGAAGGATTGTTGTTCCGTGAGGGAATCCGGCTTTTCCAATGGTCGGTTTATAGAAGAGCGACTGGATGATGCCTTGACACGGATGGCCAAGCGATTGATGGTAAATCACAAGGGTACACATACAAAGGAAGATATGATGTTGATCAAGGTGGAAGACATCGAAACACTGGAACAGCCGGATCCGAGTAAGTCTGTTGATGTGTTGAATGATATGATCGGATCTAAAGAGTTAAAAACAGCTTGATTAGCTATATTAATTATATCTATTTTATTCGGGAAAGACAAAAAGCATGGTTACGCAGATGTGATTCCTCCTTTGCATATGCTGTTCACCGGGAACCGAGGGACGGGGAAAACGACGGTGGCCCGAATGCTTGGGGAGATATTCGAGTCGGCCGGGATTCTGGAAAGTTCTATGGTGACCGTCAGAGTAGGGGTGAAATTATCGGTGATGGTTCCATTCCTCCACAACAGATTGCCATGTATATTTTCGAACAGGCAAGAGGGGGTATTCTTTTTCTTGGAAGATGCTCACACCTTGTTTCAGGATAATGTAGGGGCCGCGGCATTAGGTGTTATTTTCGGGCAATTGTCGCCTACCGATAATGGAGATACCATTGTTATATTGAGTGGTGACCCGGAAGCGATGGATAAAGCTCTGGCCGGAAATCCGAGAGTGAAGTCTCTTTTCCCGTATCATTTCCATTTTTCCGATTACACGCCGGAAGAGTTATTGGAGATAGCGATTCAGAAGGTGGCAGAGAAGAATTATACCCCTGCATCCGAAAGCGAAAGAGGCATTTAAAAACTTGGTATCCCAAGTATGTAACGAGCATGATAAATTCTTTTGGAAATGCTTTATTTGTCGAGAAGATGGTGGATAAAGCCATTCACAACCTATCTGCTCGAACCATGAAGATCAGGAAGGAGCGGGAACTTACTCGAAAGGAGATTACGACATTGATGGCCGTGGATATTCCGACGGCAACTTCCGAGCTACCCAATTCTTATAAAGATACTTTCGACGAGAAAGAGATTGCTTCAGCTTTGAAGGATCTGGATCACATGGTGGGACAGACGAAACTCAAAAAACAGATTCATGATTTTGTGGATTTGGCTCGTCATTATAATCAACAAGGGACGAAACTAAATACCCGTGTATCATTACAATGGTGCTTTACCGGGAACCCGGAATGGGAAAAGGAACGGTCGCTCGGATTATTGCTCGTATTTATAAAGCCATGGGAATTATAGACAAGAGTGAGGTGACGAGTTTTAAAGTAGAACGTTTACTCGGGTTGACCGAGGAAGATGCTATACAAAGTATCGGTATGGCTCTATTACAATCGAAAGGAGGGTTATTTTTCTTCGATGAAGATTCCAGTAGTCTGAATGAAGTTTCCGGTTTCCGGATCGGGTAAAGGCGATTCTTGTGAATCAGTTGGCAACACAACCGGGGGGCTTATAACGTGATATATGCGAAACAGGACCCACCCCGTCAGATTATCAATGACGAGGTTGAAAAGGTTTCTGATATGATTAATGTTCTTGTTTTTGAAGATTATACGGCTTGATCAGTTAATGGAAATATTGAAACGTGATCTTGCCACGGATAATACCCGGATGACGAGAACGGCTCAACAACATATGGAACAATTTATCTCTTATATTGTTGCGAATAAAAAACGTAGTCATGCCAGTGCCCGGTTAATCAAACTGGTTGCAGAGATGATGATGCGGAATCGGGTACAGCGCTTGGCTCAGAACAAGAAAGCGAATGACGTGGATATGAAACATTCGGTCACGAAACAGGACGTTGAAATGTTCACACCTGCCATGTTGGATAGTATGATATCAGAAAGCGAATACAATCGGGTACAAGCAATGAATCGCAGAATACTTCATTGCTATTCCTTCTATCGTGTCTAATATTACCGTTCCTTTGTTGGGATTGGTAGATGTGACGATTGTGGGACATTTAGGGGCGACAGCTTATATAGGTGCCATTGCGGTGGGTGGATTGTTATTTAATATTCTTTACTGGAATTTCGGTTTCCTACGAATGGGGTACCAGTGGGCTGACTTCACAGGCATACGGTCGGAAGGATAAGGAGGCTGAAATACGGGTACTTCTGTACAGGCGGTGAGTGTCGGTTTGTTTTCAGCCTTGGCCATGCTGATTCTGCAATACCCGATAGAACGACTGGCTTTTCGGCTATTGGACACGAGTGCGGAGGTGGAACAATATGCGGTCACTTATTTTAGAATTTGTATTTGGGGGGCCCCGGCGGTGTTGGCACAATACGGTTTCACGGGGTGGTTTATCGGAATGCAAAATTCCCGTTACCCGATGTATATTGCCATTGTGATGAACGTGATTAATATTGTGTGTAGTTCCTGTTTTGTCTTTTTTGTTCGGGATGAAGGTGGAAGGAGTGGCCTTGGGGACGGTTGTTGCGCAATATTCAGGAGTGATGATGGCTTGGTGGCTTTGGTTTTATAATTACAAAGAACTGCGGGGGACGGATCACGTTTAGAGGAAGTCTTCAATTGATAGCTATGCGGCGTTTTTTTTTGCCGTGAACCGGGATATATTTCTTCGGACACTTTGCTTGATCGGGGTGACAACATTCTTTACTTCAACAGGAGCCCGTCAAGGAGATGTAATTCTGGCTGTTAATACATTACTCATGCAGTTGTTTACCTTGTTTTCTTATATCATGGACGGTTTTGCATACGCGGGGGAAGCTCTGTCGGGGCGTTACGTGGGAGCCTGTAATTTGGTACAATTGAAACGGGCGGTGAAGGCATTGTTCGGCTGGGGAGTTGGTTTATCATTGGTTTTCACGTTATTGTACGGGATTGGAGGTGAGAATTTCTTGGGATTATTGACGAATGACACGCTCGTGATAGAGACTGCCGGGCATTATTTCTACTGGGTGCTTGCTATTCCGCTAGCGGGATTCGCTGCCTTTCTGTGGGATGGAATTCTGATCGGGGCCACGGCTACCCGTTTTATGCTATGGGCCATGCTGGTGGCTTCCGGTAGTTTTTTGTGATCTATTACTGTTTTTCCGGGGGCTACGAATAACCATATGTTATGGTTGGCCTTTCTTGGTTTAGCTTGCACTACGTGGGATTATGCAGACGATATGGAGCCGAAAGAGTATTTCACTTTAAAAATATCTCCAAAGTCTGAGATCATAAATTGAAGGTCGGATAAGTTTATTTGCCCGCTTTTTATTATATTCGCGGTGCAAATACGTGTAGTTGAAAATAAACAAATAAAACACATGGCTATAGTATTCTATCAAAAGATGCAACAGTGTATGCCGTACACTATAAAGAATCGGAAAATCCTTTAGATGTAAGTAAGTTAGAATGGTTATTTCAGTGGGGCTAAGAAAGTTCAAAGCGATTCACTGGAAAGCTTTTTTCGTGGGACCTCGTCGGGAAATGATTACCCCGTGGAGTACTAATGCCGTGGAGATTACTCAGAATATGGGTATTTCCGGTATCTTACGGATAGAGGAATTTACTCGTGTGGAAGATGAAAAAGCGGCTTTTGACCCGATGCTTCAAGCATTTTACAAGGGTCTGAATCAAGATACGTTTACTATTGATAAGAAAACCGGACCCGATCGTGTATATCGAAGATATCCGGGCATATAACCAACAGGAGGGATTGGCACTGAATGAAGATGAAATCTCTTACCTGGAAGGTCTGAGCAAGAAATTGAACCGTCGGTTGACAGATTCCGAGGTATTCGGTTTTTCACAAGTGAATTCCGAGCATTGCCGTCATAAGATTTTCGGAGGTACGTTTATTATTGATGGGGAAGAACAGGAAGAGTCTTTGTTCTCCATGATCAAGAAAACTTCCCGAACGAATCCGAACCGGATTGTTTCGGCCTACAAAGATAACTGTGCTTTCATTGAAGGACCGGCCACGGTGCAGTTTGCCCCGGCAACACCGGACAAACCGGATTTCTACACGCAAAAAGATATTAACACGGTTATTTCGCTTAAGGCGGAAACTCATAACTTCCCAACCACGGTAGAGCCTTTTAACGGGGCGGCAACCGGTTCCGGTGGTGAGATCCGTGACCGTATAGCCGGGGGACAAGCATCACTTCCGTTGGCAGGCACGGCCGTTTACATGACATCATATCCGCGCTTGGAGGCAGGTCGTCCTTGGGAATCGGCTATTGATCCTCGGAAATGGCTATACCAGACCCGGAAGATATTCTGATCAAGGCTTCTAACGGGGCATCAGATCTTTGGAAATAAATTCGGGCAACCCCTTATTGTGGGTTCCGTGTTCACGTTCGAGCATGAGGAGCATGAAAAGACATATGGTTACGATAAAGTAATCATGCAGGCGGGTGGTATCGGTTTTGGTAATAAAGAACAAGCCATGAAAAAGACCCCCGGAAGTTGGCGAACAGGTTGGTTCTGCTAGGGGGGGATAATTACCGCATCGGAATGGGTGGTGGTGCCGTTTCTTCAGTGGATACGGGAGTATATGCCAACGCTATCGAATTGAATGCGGTGCAACGTTCCAATCCGGAAATGCAAAGACGGGTATGTAATGCCATCCGGTCTATGGCCGAGAGCGATGTTAACCCGATTGTTTCCATTCACGACCACGGGGCGGGAGGACATTTGAACTGCTTGTCCGAATTGGTAGAAGAAACAGGTGGATTGATTCACTTGGAGAAATTACCTGTCGGTGATCCTACTCTTTCCGACAAAGAGATCGTGGGAAATGAATCCCAAGAACGGATGGGCCTCGTAATGAAAGCAAAGGACGTGGAGACCTTGCGGCGTGTGGCTGATCGGGAACGGGCTCCGATGTACGTAATCGGGGGAAACCACGGAGATCATCGATTCGTGTTTGAGGACGCCAGAACCGGTGAGAAGACCTATCGATTTGGAGATGACGGATATGTTCGGTAATCCCCGAAAACAGTTATGGAGGATAAAACCAAAAAGAACATTTTCGCCGATGTTGAATATAGTGAAGATAAAGTTGAAGAATATATCGAGCAAGTTTTGCAGCTTGAGGCTGTTGCTTTAAGGCGATTGGTTAACAAGTAAAGTTGACCGTTCTATTACCGTCGTGTGGCCTCGTCAGCAATGCGCCGGACCTTTACAGTTGCCTTTGAATGACTTGGGTGCCATGGCTCTCGATTATCGCGGGGAAAGAGGTATCGCCACTTCCATCGGACACGCCCGGTAGCTGCATTGGCAAACCCGGCTTGCGGTTCGAGACTGGCTATTGCAGAGGCTTTGACGAATTTGGTTTGGGCTCCTATCGAACAGGGAATTAAAGGTGTTTCATTGTCTGCAAACTGGATGTGGCCTTGTAAAATGCCGGTGAAGATGCCCGTTTATATAAAGCCGTACAAGCTGCCAGTGATTTTGCCATCGAGTTGGGAATCAATATCCCGACGGAAAAGACTCTCTTTCCATGACGCAAAAGTATGGAAAGGATAAGGTATACGCTCCGGGAACCGTGATTATTTCTACCGTGGGTGAGGTTACCGATGAAGAAGATTGTTTCTCCGGTACTGAAACCGATCAGGATTCTGAAATCGTGTATATCGACTTCTCTTTTGATAAATTTAAACTCGGAGGTTCCAGTTTTGCACAGGTGTTGAACCGGGTGGGTAAAGAGACCCCGGATGTAAAGGATGCCGATTATTTCGTGAATGCTTTCATGGCAATACAGCGTTTGGTTGAGGAAGGGTATGTTTTAGCCGGACACGATATTTCTGCCGGAGGTATGATCACGACCTTGTTGGAAATGTGTTTTGCCGATAATCGCTTGGGATTGATATTGATTTTTTCTTACCTAGCTGAAAAGGACATCGTGAAGATCTTGTTCGCGGAGAATCCGGGTGTACTTGTACAGATCAAGGATTGTAAGAAGGTTGCCGCTATCTTGGATGAAGCGGGAGTGGCTTACAATTTCTTGGGACGCTTGGGTAAGGCCGGAAAGTTGAATATCAAGAAAGACAGTAAAACTTCCACTTGGATATTCCGTCATTAAGAGATTTGTGGTTTAAGACATCTTATTTGTTAGATCGTCGTCAGAGTGGCAATGAGTTAGCCCTTGAAAGATATAAAACTATAAGAATCATGATCTGAAATACAAGTTTACACCTTCATTCAGCGGTAAGCTTTCCCAATATGGATTGGATGTTAACCGTGTTAAACCTTCGGGCATAAAGCTGCCGTTATCCGGGAGAAAGGATGTCAGTGCGAGCGGGAAACGGCTTGGGCGATGCACTTGGCTGGTTTTGACGTGAAGGATGTTCACATGACAGACCTTGTTTCCGGAAGAGAGACTTTGGAAGACGTGAACTTTATCGTGTTTGTTGGCGGGTTCTCGAACTCGGACGTGCTTGGTTCTGCTAAAGGATGGGCCGGAGCTTTCAAATATAACGAAAAGGCTCGGGTGGCTTTGGAAAACTTCTATAAACGTGAAGATACTTTGAGTTTGGGTATTTGTAACGGTTGCCAGTTGATGGTCGAGCTAGACTTGGTATACCCGGAACATGGCGAGAAGGTAAAGATGTTGCATAATGCATCCCATAAACTGGAATCCGCATTCTTGAGCGTGGATGTTGTGGAGAGCAATTCCGTGTTGTTGAAGTCATTAGTCGGATCTCGTTTAGGAATCTGGGTGGCTCACGGAGAGGGACAATTCCAATTACCTTACGGACAGGAAGAATATAATATTCCACTTCGATATAGCCATGACACTTACCCGGCGAACCCGAATGGATCACCTTTTGCTACGGCAGCTATTTGTAGTAAAGACGGACGTCACTTGGCAATGATGCCTCACTTGGAACGTTCTCTTCACCCGTGGAACTGGGGCATATTATGCCGAGGATCGGAAGGAAGATGAAGTCAGCCCGTGGATTGAGGCGTTTGTAAATGCTCGTTTGTGGATTGAAGAGCATAAATAATATAAGTCTTGTAAATCAAAATAAAGAGGGCAACCCCAAAGCCATTTAAACAAGACTTTGGGGTTGCCTTCTTTTATTTCATACCCCTTACATGAAGAGGATTTCTCGAATTTATATGTATTTTTAGATCAACTATCTCGGTATAAGATGGTTATCAGACAACAAGTGCTTTATTACTCTTATAATACGCTGTTACTCTATTGTTTGGCTAGGTCTTCTCCGTGCTTTCTCCGTGTCACTAGCGAGTGATCGCCGGAGGAAATACATTTGAACACGGCACAAATCGAGATGGAGACATATAAGAACATCGAAGGAACATTAGTATGATCTAGAGGTAATCAAACAACGACAAGATTTTGTTCAACAAAATTTAAACAAACTCTAAATAAAATGATATATTTGTGAAAGTAGATATAAATTTCGATCATGGTTACAGAAATGTCTTTTCGTTAGGATTTTTCCTTTTTATGGAGTATGTTATTGTCGGTTATTTGTATCGATGGATTTTGCCCAGTCCACAAAACAAGAGTCGGAAGAGCAGGTGATGCCCCGGGTTGGTAGGGCGTCATTATCAAAGACAGGAAAATATTTCGGGGAAAGAAATATTGGTAGAGGGGTATGTACGGCATTTGTATGCGGATTCTATCACGAAAACTATTTCCGTGCAATTAGACCGTTTTTCAAGGAAGGGGTTCCACAAGGTTCGGGAATACTTTTTGTTTGGGACACGGAAAAGGAACGATCCTTGTGGCATTGTAAAATTAATAGTGATATTGAGAATCTCAGTCCTGTTCAGAACGTGTTATTTTTGACATCCGACTTCAAGACCCGGTGCTTTGACCGACGGAGTGGAAAGGAACGTTGGAATGATAGAGGTAGCATTAGTTACGTGGATCAGAAATGGGGCGTGGGGATAAGATGTAAAGATAATTTGGGAGGTACGGAGGTTTCAAAACTGGAAGGGATCAGCTTGCATAACGGGAAGAAAATATGGGAAAGGAAGATCTTTTTCCCAACAAGGATGGGCGGATATGTTACCCTTGAATGATTCGGTTATTCTCTTGCTTTCAGATGCCTTGTATGCGATTAACATGAAAAACGGGGAAGGATGGAGGCATGAGATCTTTTTAAAAGAATTACCTTTCCCTAAAGCTGAAAAGGAATTTATGCAAGGGTTTACCTCGAATATTCTCATTGAAAAAGAGAAAATATATATAGCATCATGTGATCGTTTGTTTTGCTTGGATCACACGGGAAAAGTGCTTTTGGTTACAGGGGGTATCCCGAAAATAACCGGTGAATCCCAGATATTTACAATGGATAGTTCGCTTTACATGGTAAACTACGGAAGTGGTCTCGTTAAAGGCTCGATGACGAAAAAAAATGGGGATTCCTTATGTCGCTAAGTTTAATAAGAATACGGGGCTTCAAGAAGCGTTTTCCTCATTTCCAACAACTTTGGGAATTGTAAATCACGTACAAGTGTCCAAAGATACTTTGTATGTATTATTTGATCAACATCTGATAAAATTGTCCTCGTTGGACTTGGCACGGGGAAAAGTAGAATTTTCTGGATAGAGATCGGGCAGGATATTTTGCCAGTAACCGGATATTTGTTTTGGAAGATTCTAGATACAAGACATTGCAGGAGATGGATAGTACTCAATGTTATATCCTTACCGGGAAACAAAATATCTTGTGTGTCAAGGCGGATGTGCAGGGTGCAAGAATGTTATTGCCGAGCGAGTATTGTCTGTGTAACCTGACTTATCAAGGGTATTCTTTTCTTTCCCGTGGAGAGGAAACTATTGTAATCGCTCCTTCGGGAGAGTTATGGGCTCATTTGCGAATCAGTAAAAAATGCCGTACGCGTTGGGAATAAATTGTATGATGCCCAAGAAAACAAGATAACCATTGTTGATTTGGACGAGGTGATTCATTAATTTTTATTCAAGTTATAGTAAAAAGCCTATTTTTTGATTATTATTCTTACTTTTGCCAAAGTGTAAAAAAGTACGATCAATATGGATTTGCTCAAAAAAAGAATTTTACAGGATGGAAAATGCTTTGAAGGTGGCATTTTAAAAGTGGATAGTTTTATTAATCACCAAATGGACCCAATTTTAATGAAGTCGATCGGGGTGGAATTTGTGCGTCGTTTTGCGAATAAGGATTTTAATAAAGTGATGACCATTGAGGCTAGCGGTATCGCTCCGGCTATCATGGTGGGGTATCTTTTGGAATTGCCCGTGGTCTTCGCCAAGAAAAAGCAACCGAAAACGATGGAAAATATGATTTCAACGACGGTACGATCTTTTACAAAAGATCGGGAATATAATGTTTGTATCAGTAAAGATTTCTTGAGTAAAGAGGATCGAGTGCTTTTTATCGATGATTTTCTTGCAAACTGGGAATGCCGCGAATGGAATTATTGATTTGATTGACCGGGCGGGGGCGCAACTTGTAGGCATGGGATTTATTATTGAAAAAGGCTTTTTCAACATGGGGGCGAAGTACTGAGAGAACGTGGATTCATGTTGAATCTTTAGCTATTATAGATAGTCTGGATAATTGTCAGATAAAAATAAGATAAGCCGGCATGAGTGAAACGACCAATCGTCAGGTTAGCTCGGCCATTATTTATGGAATAGAGGACCATCCGCCTTTTAAAGAGGCTTTTTTGCTGCGTTACAGCATTTATTAGCTATCTTTGTTGCTATTATAACTCCACCGTTAATTATTGCCGGAGCGTTGAATCTTGACTTGAAACGACGGGTTTTCTCGTTTCGATGGCTCTTTTTGCTTCTGGTGTCTCGACTTTTATTCAATATAGACGGGTTGGACCCATCGGAACCGGGTTATTATGTATTCAAGGAACAAGTTTTTCGTTTATCGGCCCAATTATATCTACGGGATTGGCGGGTGGTTTGCCTCTGATATTCGGGGTGTGCATGGCTGGTTCAGTGGTTGAGATGCTGATAAGTAGGAGTTTTGAAATATGCCAAGAAAGTCATTACCCCGCTGGTATCGGGAATCGTGGTAACATTAATCGGGATGAGTCTGGTGAAAGTAGGTATTACGGCTTGTGGTGGTGGGGGTATTGCTAAAGAAAACGGTACTTTCGGTAGTTTCGAGAATCTCGGATTGGCTTTACTGGTGTTAGTTTTGATCATCTTTTTTTAACCGAAGTAATAATAAATATCTACGGATGAGTTCTATCGTGATCGGGTTAGTCGTGGGATATGTTGTCGCTTATTTCATGGGTATGATCGACTTCTCTTCTGTACAGAGTTATTCCGGGGTAAATATTCCTGTTCCTTTTAAATACGGGTTAGCTTTTAGCTGGTCGTCATTTATTGCCGTCGGGTTAATTTACATGATCACTGCTATTGAGGCTTATGGTGATATTACGGCTAATTCCATGATTTCGGGAGAACCCGTGGAAGGAGAGAAGTTTATTAAACGGGCTTCCGGGGGAATCCTTGCCGATGGTTTCAATTCTTTCTTGGCAGGGGCATTTAATTCTTTCCCGAATTCCGTGTTTGCCCAGAATAACGGGATGATACAATTAACGGGAGTGGCCAGTCGTTATGTGGGATATTATATTGCCGTCTTTTTTAGTGATATTGGGACTTTTTTCCTGCTGTCGGGCTGGTGTTCTCGTTAATGCCGGAACCGGTTCTGGGGGAGCGACACTACTTATGTTCGGTACGGTCGCTGCTGCCGGAATCCGTATCATTGCCTCCCAGAATATAAATAGGAAAGCCACGCTGGTTATTGCATTGAGTTTCTCCTTGGGATTAAGTGTCGAATTCATTCCGGAAATATTGAACAGTTGTCCCGATACCATTAAAAACATATTCTCATCCGGGATCACGACGGGCGGTTTGACGGCAATCGTGTCGAATGTATTGATACGCGTGAAAGAATAATCGTGAAAACAACCTTTAAGAGTTGATTTGTTAGGACTTAAATTAGATTATAGCATAAAATGATAGGAATAGAAGAGATTTACCCTTTGGCTGTTGAATTCCGGCGTTATTTTCATCAACATCCGGAATTCGCCATGCAAGAAGTGGAGACACAACGCTATATTGCGGAAGTACTGGAACGAGAATGGAATCCCGTACCAAAAAGTGGGGACGGGATTAATTGCAACCGTGGGGGAAAGGAGAGAAATGTATCGCAATCCGGGCTGATATGGATGCTCTGAAAGTCAAGGAAGAGACAGGATTATCCTATTGCTCTCAAAATGAAGGCATGATGCACGCTTGTGGGCATGATATGCATATGGCTATGGTTTTGGGGCTGCACTTGTTCTTAAATCCGGAGAAGATAAATTACAGGAACAATAAAATTGTTTTTCAACCCAGTGAAGAGAAACGTCCGGGGGCTCGTTTATTACTTCCCGAACTTTTAAAAGAACCCGTTCCGCAAGCTATATTCGACAACATGTTTTCCCGAACCTTCCGACCGGAACTATCGGAATTCGTCCCGGGGCCTTTTTCGCCTCTTCAGATAATATTATTTTTTCCGTGGAAGGTAAGGTACTCATGCTGCCATGCCACACATGGGTTCGGATCCCATATTGGCCACGGCTTGCTTGATACAATTTTACCAGACGTTGATTACTAAATTTCGAGATCCGTTGATCCCGGCGGTTCTTTCGATTACTTCTATCCATGGTGGCACGTAATAACGTAATTCCGGATCGCGACGTGTTGGGAACCGTCCGGACGCATGACAACTCTTTACGATATAAGATATTCGAATTAATCGAGGAAAAATCAAACACCATTTGTGATTTGTACGATTGCACATTCCATTTGGATAAAACTTGGAATGGATTGCCCGTGTTGGTGAATGATAAGAGTTTGACAGAATTTGTGAAGAAAAAATGCAACAGATTTACTGGGAGAACAAATGTGATTCTAATGGATCATCTTACTCTAGGAGAAGATTTTGCCATTTACTTGGAGAAGATTCCAGGAGTATTCTGGGTCTTGGGTGTCCGTCCGTTGAACAGGAGAGTATGCCTCCACTTCACAATCCGAGAATGGCTCCCGACGAGAATGCTATGAAAGCGGGTATTGCGCTAATGGTGGAAAATTGTGTTCAGATGTTGAGTCCACGAAATACTTTGTATAAAAAAATCCCAAGGATCAGAGCCTTGGGATTTTTTATATTGGTACTTCGGATAAAATTACTGTAAATCTGCAATATTTACTTCTATTGCAGCCGGATAAATTCTTTCCGGGATCGAAAAATGCAGCACAACTGTTCACCATGTTTTTAAGTTGTGGTTTAACTTTTCCCTTAGAAAGCCTCTTTTGCCATTTACTACCAATGTAATTTCCTTGTCTAGATCTACCAGTTGATCATTCAAGTAAATGATTACTTTCCCTTTTGTTGCGGGTTGATAGCTCTTTTTCAAAATCCAGTTCGATACCCCAGTTCGGATCAATTTCTGTTGCTTTATAAGTAACTAAATCAACCTTTAAGGAAATATTATTCTCTTGTATATCCATTTCATAATGGGTTCTGGATTGCGTATCATCATTAGAACGTTCTTCAACAAATAAGTTATAGAATCCATTACGATATAGACCGTCCATTTCAAAGTTCTCCCAACTTACATGCTTGGGATAAGGATTTCCGGGTATATTGTTTCAACCAAGGGGTTGTAAGCTTGTAATCTATACCGTGTCCCATACCGGGAATCAGTTCTATACGATGGATAAAGTTACCCGGATTGGCTTTTTCTAATTTATCAAACGCATCTTTCGTGCGTTGCGTAAGCTTATTCCTGTAAAATCCCCTGTCGTTTGCTCCTGTTAACAGGGGAGAAGGCGATGTTTCTGCAATTTTCAACGGGTGCATTCTTCAGAGGTTCCCCTCCGGCCATCGGGCCTGCTGCAGCCAGATAATCCGCATAAAATGATGCTAACCGTTGACTACCGTATCCGCCTTCTGATATTCCGAAAAGTAAACTTTATTGGGATTTATTTTTCCGGATACGAAAGCTAAACGTAACATCTTTTCCCAAGCAAATTGCTTTGCCTTTTGCCACCAACGATAGTAATCGCCCATGTTCGGGATCTGAGGTATGAAGTAAACCGATGGAGCATCATCGAACTTTTTGACATATGTTGATTCCCGTTCTCCATTCACTGGCTTTATCTCCGGAACCATGCGTGTATAGATATAATGGAAAAACCACCTTCTGGTTCCGAATCTCCCTTGTAACCCCAGTAGTATGGCATGATTGCATTGGGTTCCAGTTCCTGCGGGAGAGTCCATTTCCCCGAATTTGCTTTCTCCAGTTTATCAAGATTAATCAGTTTCTGCTCGGAGAATTTGTTATTTGCCTCCTTCCATGCATCCCACACGATTTGCTGCATCTTTTTCACATCAGTTGATTTGAGTGTGCTTTTTGTCTTTATAGGCATCAGCATTACCTGACAGGTGACCGGAGAAATGGGTCGTGATTTTTTCTTTTGTTTTTACATCCTGTTTTTTCAAGGATACTTCTTGAGCTATGCTATAGTTTGAAAATGCAAGGACTATTAACAAGCTCAACATTTTGAACGAATAAATGGTATTTTTCATTTTGTTATTTGTATTTTGTATTGTTACAAAACTACAAAAAATATGCAAAGATACTTCTTTAGAGCCATTAGAGTGTTCCTTGGATTCCCGGTAGTATTACATTATAGATAACCCGGTATCTCACTGTATTGTAGGTCATCTGATAGGTTACGAACAAATTTTTGAATATATTAAAATATAAATGAGATATTAACAACGTGTGTCTGCGAGGCAAATATAAGGTATTGTACTCAATAAAAAAATGACTGGCTAAATTTATTAACCAGTCACTTATAATCGATTACTAATCCTAAATTGTTACTTGTAAGTTTTTCCGGAAAGTTCTCCGCGAAGAACCATCAGTCCGTTCATAGCTAATGCTCTCATTTCATCTTCACCGGCATATACTTTTATCGGAGCGATAAACCCGACCATCTCTTTCACGTAGTCAACCAAGAAGGGGTTGTGAGCAATTCCTCCGGTTAACAGGATACCATCAACTTTACCTTTTAGCACGGCAGCCATTTCACCAATGGCTTTACCTACCTGGTAAGACATGGCATCTTGTACCAATTTATATTTCGGATCTTCTTTTGGCCTTTATTTCTACTTCGTAAGCATCGTTTGTTCCAAGGTAAGCTACTAATCCACCTGCACCTTTCAACATTTTCTTGATTTCTGCTTCGGTTTTCTTACCGCTGAAACATAGTTTTACCAACTGACCGGTAGGAAGACTTCCTGAACGTTCCGGTGAAAAAGGACCATCACCATCCAAAGCATTATTCACGTCAATTACCCGTCCGTGATCATGCGCTCCAACAGAAACGCCTCCACCAAGATGCGCAATAATCAAGTTTATATCTTCGTATTTCTTCCCAATTTCTTTTGCATAAGTCCGTGCTATTGCTTTTTGATTCAAGGCATGGAAGATAGAAACTCTCGTAAAATCAGGATGTCCGGTTAATCGGGCTACATCTTGTAATTCATCAACTACTACGGATCTGCAATATGCTTTTCGTTCCGTTATTAAGAGATTTAGCGATATCGTTTGCGATCAGACCACCTAAATTAGAGGCATGTTCTCCAAGAGGAGGGTTGTTTAAGTCGTTAATTAATGCTTCATTTACCTCATACACACCGGATTCAATGGGTTTAACTAAACCACCTCTTCCAACGATTGCGTTGATTTCGTTAATATTAAATCCAGCATCCTTCAGTTCAGAAAGAATAATATCTTTCCGGAATTGGAACTGTGAAGCCACGTTATCAAATTTCGCAATTTCCTCTGCGGAATGTTTGATGTTCTTTACAAATTCTCAGTTTCATCTTCAAAGATTGCAATTTTTTCGTGGAAGTTGATCCCGGATTGATCGCAAGAATTTTAAATGACATAATTTTAATTGTTATTTTAAATATTAATAATTATTCTTTTTTCGTACGTTATGAGGCTGCAAAATTTATAAATTGTAAGCAAAACTCAAAGAAAAAAGTGATAATTTATTTATAATAGAGAATCAATCGAATAAGCGGGATGAATAAAGGGTATCAACAATGGCTTGAGCAATGATCTTTAGGTAGTACGGGGCATTTTTATAGAATCTTGAATAGAACGGGCATACTGGCTCATCGTGAATACTTTATCGAAACGGGCAAGGACCTGTTTTTCTGCCAATCCGACAACGGCATAAACTGGAACGTTTTGTTGCAAAACATAAGGTTGCAACTGTTCCCGGAATTTTGCCATAAAAGGACTGGATATCAATTTTCCTTCTCCGGTGATAACAATTCCGGCTTGTAAAAAGATTGTCGTGGAAATGGGAGAGAGGTCAGGCAATATTCGGAACCCGGAAATAAGTTGTGCATTTAGTAAAGCGTGCATGGCTGCCGTGATTCCACCTGCGGCACCTCCATGTTTCAACCGGGTTACATCTTTACCTGTATGCTGTTTTAATAAATCACTCCAAAGACATAATTGGTTGTCAAGCATGATAATTTGCTCTGGCGATGCTCCTTTTTGTGGAGCAAACACAGCGGCAGCACCCTCCGGACCACAAATAGGATTATCGACATCACACAGTATTGTAATATGAATTTCTTTAAACTTTTGCTGCAATAATTCGGATGTTAATACCCTTAATATCTGTGATATAATTTCTATTCGGAGAGTTGTTGACAATTGTCAATCCCATTTCCCGAAGAGCTCCTATACCACCATCTACGCTGGCGCTTCCACCGACACAAAGAATCAAATTATTCGCTCCTTGCGAGATGGCATGATTGATTAACACTCCGAAACCTGCCGTGTTCGTGTTCAAAATGTCATATTCCTCTCGTTTCAAATGTTTCAGACCACAGGCTTCGGCTAATTCAATGATAGCTGTATGGTCTTTTAAGTAATACGAAGCGAAATGCTCACGTCCCAAGGCATCTACTGTTTTCGTCTTGATGGGGGAGCATGAAGGTAATGTGCCACTATTCGGGCTGTTCCATCACCACCATCTCCTAATGGAAGAGATCGTATGAAATCCACATTCCTCTAATTCAGAGGCCAGATTCGACAAAACTCGAAAGCATCCAAACTTCCCTTGAATGAGTTAGGAGCTAAAAGAATATTACAATTGTTTATGAGGTTCATGGCTAGATGTTGTCAGGATGCACGGGATGTGCTTGGACTCCCTTTTTCGTTGGCCAGCAATTTTTTTCCCATCTTCGAAAGCCTTGCAGTAATCAGGATCAAACAGATTCCTGTCCGGCCATTCTTTTACCCGATCCATGGCGCGAGCCATCATACCTTCAATCTTATGAGGAAAACGAGGTCCGGTCCAATTGCTCGTGTTTGTGATAAATGCCCAACAGAACCCGTCCGTTGACGCTTTAACATGGCACTGGTTCCCGCCAGAGTCCCGGAACGCCACCAATCACCCTTGGTTATTGGTGTTCATCCAACCAAGAGGCAAAGCGTTTTTCACGCATTTAGTCATAATTTCCACGCTTTCTCTTTTGTCAATATATCCGGATATGAATCATTTGCGTCTATGGCAGAAAAGGAAACGTAATAATTCCGTCGGGGAGGCCACCAGCCTCCGGCACCATAAAGAGCCTCGATGTTGTTTCCCCGTTACTGCGATACACTAGCGTGTCCCGCCCATCGCATGAACGGATCAGGTCCGCGTCCGATTGTTCGTAATACTTGACCTCGTTGAAATACCGGTCTTTATCCAGATTATGGGCCAAGTGCATATCGTAACACCCGGCAGGAATGAGTATGCTATCTTGAATAAATTCTTCGTAGTTTTTTCCGGAAACTTTTTCTATTACCCTTGATAATATTCCATAACCCACGTTTGAATAACATGTGCTTGTCCCCGGTGTGAAGCCCTAAACGTCGAGATAAAACAAATTTAATGATGGTATTCAAGTCGGCTGGTGCCGGAACATTCATTTTTCCGCGATGTCTATCGGGCAGAACATGGGGTCGCCTGCACGATTTGTGAATCCCCCTGGTGACGTAGAAGATTTTCCACGGTGATATTATTCTCCCGTTTATCTTTATCGGGGCATAAAGTGTCGTGTCGCTCAAAAAATACCTTCTTCTCCAAATACTTTATCATCCAAGGATAGTCCCGTTTTCAACTAATTTCATGATTCCTGCCGCCGTGATCAGCTTGGAAACCGAAGCAATCCGGAAGATGTGATTCACATCGGTTTTCACCTCATTTTCTTCGTCGGCATACCCATATCCCTTGCTATAAATCAGTTTCCCATCTTTCATGATCGCGAGGAAGCCCCTTTTATTTCCCACTGATTCATAAAACGTTCAATCGTTTGATCTAAACGCTTGGTTTCAATTAGATCTGAATATTCATTCGTGAATAAATCATGCACCGCTACGGCAAGTGTATCCTGGGGGATGGAATCTTTTTTCAACTTGAATTTCTTTCGTGAAAAAATTCCAAGGCCTGAAGCTGATAACTAGAAAGAATAGTATAATTAGTATAGTATATTTCATTACATCTGCAATCTAAAAGGAAAAAGCGTAATATTCTTTTGAGATGGAATATTACGCTTGCAATATTAATAAAAATACATTTTTATTCAAAGAGATCAGATGTGAAACACCTTTAAAAATTCTTATTTAATAAATTGAAATAGTGTTCCATAACTTTCACCAGTAGAGGATGGCGCGGGTCGAAATGCAATCCCGTCGATATGAGCGATGGGCAATACGAGCGGGGAAGTCCCCGTTATAAAGGCTGCCTGATAGGGTGGCTATGTCCTTGTAATTCACTCTTTGTTCCACCACGGTCAGCCCGTTTTCCTGACAGATATTTAATACCCGTTTCCGACTGGTTCCCGGCTAAAACATGGGGAAGAGGAGCCGTATAAAACACGTTATCCCGGATAAAGAATACATTCGAACGAGAACCTTCTGTTATGCAGTTATCCCCATCGATTAATAAAACTTCAGCAACTCCTTGTTCCTGAATAATCTTGTTTGTCATTTCCGTAATCCGGAATTGATATATTTCACTTCGGCATTCTCTCGGATGGCATGGCACGTCACCGTGTCCACTCCATGTTGATAAGCTTCTTCCGACGGGTAGGAGTGTTTTATCTGGTAAACATATTGTTCGATTCCCGTCGGGGTAACCCGAAGTACGTACTTGATGTTTCCTTCCTTGATGTTTTCAAGCTGAATCAATCGGTTTAATTGGTCTGCCACGTGTAATGAATTCAAATCAATGGCAATATTTGATTTTTTATTGAATTGTCAAGCCGTAAAAGGTTGTCGTTTAAAAATATAACTTTGCCTCTAAAAACCCGGCATACTTCATATATACTAAAGTCCTTCATTTAGGATGTCTTCGGAATATTTCTTGTTATCGATGGGTTTATTATTAAATAACATCATAATTTATCTCCTTTTATGTGTCGCGAATTTATGCTTTAAAACGATTATATAACCGGAAATGTTCAGAAATTTTAGAGAGAGAGAAAATGGGGCTTGTTACTTTCGATAATTTGCGCTATTTTTGGCTGATATATGGAAACACAAGAGCAAATAGAACGGATAGAGCATTTCATACGTGAAGTGGTTGTGAATGAGATTGCTAAGTTGCAGGGTGTGGGCTTGTCATATATGCAATTTGTCATCATGGGGCAAGCGATTGAGGTTTTGGGAAGTTTTTAGACAATAAACCCATGAAAGCCAAAGGGCAGTCGGCCAAACGTTTTTCTCTTGGGGTAAAGAAGTTATTCGGCGGGCGTTATCGGTTGTTAAATGATAATGGTTTTTTGTATGATAAACTTCGCAACCAAATGACTCACACGTTTATTCCCGGGGGATGATTTGATATTATTGAACCAAGCGGATAATAAAAACGGGTATAAACATCTACAAATAGTCGAGGGAAAATTAGTTTTAATTTCCGAAGTTTTCAATGAAGATATTCACAAGGCGAGTGAACGTCTTTTTTAGAAGCCATTAAAAACGGGGTATTATTTCCTAAAAATATTGCTTACTAGTACATGGAACAACAGGATAAAATCATATTGATCGGGGCCGGGAATGTCGCTCATCATCTGGGGGAGCCTTTTAAAAGCGGGAGAAAATTTATGCCAGATATACAGCCGGACACTGGATACGGCTCGGCAACTGGGAATGAGAACGGGAATATCTTACACGGCAGAATTGAATGAGATATATCCGGATGGAGATATTTATATTTTTTGTGTAAGTGATGATGTTCTACCGTCTATTATTAAGGCGATTAGGGATACCAGATGATGCGTTGATTCTACACACTTCAGGAAGTCAACCGATGGATGTATTCAAATCATGTTCCCAACACTACGGGGTGATTTATCCGGTACAAACCTTTTCTAAGAAACGGGAACTGGATTTCAGGAGATCCCGCTATGTGTGGAGGGAAACACGGGGCCCGTGAAGGAACGAATTAAAAGTTTGCGGAAAAGTTGTCGGATAAAATATACGAGATAGACTCGGTCCAGCGTAAAGAATTGCATCTGGCTGCAGTTTTTGCCTGTAATTTCCCTAATTATTTGTATCAAGTGGCAGGCAAATTGCTAGAAAACAAAGGACTATCTTTTTGCTATGTTACGTCCTTTGATTTTCGAGACGGCACATAAAGTGATGCTCCTTAATCCGGAAGAGGCTCAAACCGGACCGGCCAAGCGGGGGGACGAGAGTATCATGAATATGCATAAGAATATGTTGAAGAATGACAAAGATTTGCTGAAAATATACACGATATTGTCGGAAGGAATAAAGGAAACGCAAGATAAAGAAGAGACGGGGGATCAAAAGATCTCGCAAGATATAATAGATATGCCCACATTGTGGTAAATTAGATAAATACGAACGCTATGAAATTATTCAAAGAGGAATTAAAGAAGGTAGAAGCTTTTGCTTTCGATGTAGATGGAGTTTTTTCACGTCATGAAATGAATATAACACCGGAAGGAGACTTGATTCGTACATCTTGTACGAAAGATGGCTATGCCATGATGTATTGTACGAAGAAGGGCTACCCGGTTTGTATCATTTCCGGGGGCAGGCTCCCTGGGGTAAGGGAACGTTTTGAGAAATTGGGAGTGAAGGATGTGTATCTTGGCGTGGCGAATAAAGTTGAAGTGTTGAACGAGTTCTTGCAAAAATATAATCTGAACCCGGAAAATGTGATGTACATGGGAGATGATATACCAGACTACAACGTGATGAAAATCGTGGGTATGCCGGTATGTCCTTCGGATGCGTGCGAAGAGATCAAAGCTATTGCCCGTTATATTTCAGATACGCCCGGTGGCCTTGGATGCGTACGGGATGTCGTGGCTCAAGTCCTGAAAGCAAAAGGCGAATGGATGGATACTCAATGCTACGTGAAATGTATGTAAGTTAAAGAATAAGATGTTGGAAATTCTCAAGTTAATACGCCTACGAACGATCGCATTCACGGCATTTACCATGTATGCCATGCGTTTCTTTTGTTGTCCAGCCCGTGCTGGAGAAAGCTGGTTTTGCCCTGCAAATGCCGGAAAGCAATTTCTCGTTACTGGTAATAGCCGTGTGTTGTCTGGTGTCGGCCGCTTATGTCATAAATGATTATTTTGACACGAAAGCTGACCGTATTTCGGGAAACAGACCCGTGATTGTTGGGAAAACCATTAGCCGCAGGGCCGCAATCATTCTACATTCCATTTTGAATGTTGTGGCCGTGGAATCGCGTATTATCTGGCGAGAGAAGCTCATCATGCTGAGATAGTATTCTTATTTTTAATCATATCGTTGGTGTTGTGGTTTTATTCCTCCCGGATAAAAAAACGTTTTATATGGGGAAATATCGTCGTGGCCATTTTGGCCGGATTAATCCCACTTACCGTGATTACATTCGAAATCCCGTTATTGAGTGATGTGTACTGGATGTCGTTTTGAAAACGCACGTTAGTTTTGCCTACGTGTTCTACTGGACAGCATGTTTCTCGTATTTTCTTTTTATTAATATGCTGATATACGAGATCAACAAGGACATATATAGTATAAACGGAGACCAGGCTGATGGAATCGTTACTTTACCTGTAAAATTTGGTATTCCGGCAACGAGAAAGGTGATCATCGGGTTGATCACGATTGCCATCACATCGTTGATCTATTTTTGTTATTCGGATTTACACGAACCCCTGATCGTATGGATTTATTTTTGTTGTAGCTTTGATTATACCATACTTGTTTTACGGCTATGCGGTATTGAAGAATGACAAGATGAAATTCCAGTTGCGAATGATTCGTTTGATTATGGTTTTTGCATAGGAGTCAGTGTATTTTTGTAAGTTGTGTGAATGATGCATTCTATTAAAATTATAAATTAATATTGGCCTCTGCATCACCACGAAGACAACAATTGATGAAAGATGCTGGGTTTACCTTCGAAGTCCGGTTGAAAAATGTTGAAGAAAAATATCCTCAAGAACTCCATTGGGAGAATGTACCGGAATATTTATCGAAAGTAAAGGCCTCAGCCTTTCGAGAGGAGCTA
>VOFG01002216.1_pt1 | contig 29593 bp, 49 predicted proteins | sample 5384171 | NCBI WGS metagenome assembly VOFG01 (sample SAMN12384726, study PRJNA508395) | human gut metagenome | isolation source: healthy gut F | host: Homo sapiens
CCATTGTACTTCGTTCAGTTGCGTATTGCTCTTCATCGCGGAATCAAGCACCGATGATTGATTTGTGAGCATATTTACGCTGAATCGGTCGGCACACGATTTCAGAACAGTGCTTTCGGAATCGGTAAGGTCGAGATACTTCTGCGGATCCGACGAGACCTTCATTATCATCATATCGCGCCAGAAGGAGATGACCTCCTGCCAAAACACCGTGATATCCTTCGACGAGGACTGCACTTCCTCGATCATGTCAATAAGTCCGGACACGCTCTTCCCCGCCACGGCATCGGCGAAGCGCTTCATCATATCGTATCCCGAAAGTCCGAGAACGTCCGCAACGCGGTCTTCGTTTACGTCAGCCGCGCCTCCTGCGCAAAGTTCAAGCAGGCTTACCGCATCGCGCATACCGCCGGCGGCGGCTTTTGCGATGCGCGAAAGTGCGTCCGTTTCAAAGCGTATGCCCCTCGCTGTCCGCTATGTACGAAAGGCGCGAAACTATCGCATCATTCGAAATGCGTCTGAAATCGAAGCGCTGGCATCTTGAAATTATGGTTGCGGGAAGCTATGAAGCTCCGTTGTGGCGAGGATAAAAACAACGTACTCGGGCGGTTCTCAAGCGTTTTCAGAAGCGCGTTGAACGCGCTGACCGAAAGCATATGCACCTCGTCGATTATATAAACGCGCTTTTCAGCATTGACGGGGTATATGCGATATCGTCCCTCAGTTCGCGTATATTATCCTCGTTATTGGACGCGGCGTCCATTTCAATAACGTCGGTCGCCGCCCCGGAATCAATGGCGCGGCAGGCAGCGCACTCGCCGCACGGGTCGCCGTCATGCGGATTTTCACAGTTCACCGCTTTTGGCAAGTATCTTGGCATTTGCTTGTCTTTCCTGTTCCGCGCGATCCGCAGAACAGATATGCATGAGACACACGTCCGTTTGCCGCCTCATATTTAAGAACCGATGTGATATGCTCCTGACCGCACACATCGTCAAACGTCTGCGGTCGGTATTTACGGTACAGAGCCTGATGCATTTTTGACCTCCATCCCCCGCTTTTCCGAAAAAAGCCGAAGAAAGAACGGTGTCATCGGCTGCGGGATCGGCAATGAACAAAGCAAGCCGCAAAAAGTAAGACCATACACCCGAAATTCGAACTGCTGACATGCACGCTTTTTCCGAACGGTACTCCAGAACAGGCGACCCCGCGGCACATCAGCCGCACTGCTTAATGCTGTTGGTTCCCCATCTGACATGGTTCACAGCCGCCGATCGCGCAAGACCCATTCTTCAACGCAACGTAAAGAAAACCGTATTGCAAGTCAACAGCCCTCGTTTCGGGATACCACCCCTGCTATAGCGGATTTCAGGTACAGGGTTCCGCTGCCTCCCGGCTGGTATGGCCTTACTTTGCGGCTTGCTTAATTATATTCAGTATACCACATCTGCCGCCGTTTTGCAATAGCATATGGCTATTTTTTGTATATCCCTGCATAGAACGGCGCGGCGCGCCGTCAGGCACACCGCGCCGAAAAATTTTTCTTCGGATTTCAGTAGGCGTATCCGTACACCGCACTTTTTTCCGAGCTCCCTTTTCAATCATAAGCAGGCGGTTGTATTTTGCGGTGCGTTCGCGCGGCACGGCGCTCCCTGTTTTGATATATCCGGAATTTACCGCCACGGCAATATCGGCGATCGTCGTATCCGCGGTTTCTCCGCTGCGGTGGGAGATCACGGTGCGGTATGAGTTTTCATGCGCTATGCGTATAACCTGCATCGTCTCCGTCAACGTTCCTATCTGATTGGGCTTCACGAGCACTGCGTTGGCGATACCGTTCCGTATCCCCCTGCAGAAGGCGTTTCGGATTTGTGACAAAGAGATCGTCTCCCACAAGCGCGATCTTTTTGCCGAGCCGCTCGGTCAGGCGAATCCAGCCTTCGCTGTCGTCCTCGCCGAGCGCGTCCTCAACCGAGGTTATCGGAAATTCTCCGCAGAGTTTCTCTATCCGCCCGATCGCCCTCATCCGACGTGAGGCTTTCTCCGGATTTTGGCAGGACGTATCCGTTGCCCTTCTGCCATTCCGACGCTGCCACGTCAAGTGCAATCTCGACCCGTCCGGAATATCCCGCCTTTTCAACTGCATCGGTGATATACCTCAGCGCCTCTCGCTCATCCCGCAGGTCCGGCGCAAAGCCGCCCTCGTCGCCGACGCCCGTGCTCTTCCGTCGGCGCGGAGAAGTTGCGCCAGCGTATGATATATCTCGCATCCCGCACGGAGCGCCGCCGAGAACGATTCAAACCCCGTAGGCATTATCATCATAAACTCCTGTATATCAAGGTTGTTTGATGCGTGCGCGCCGCCGTTGAGAATATTCATCATGGGGATCGGCAGTCGGACCGCCTCCGTCCCGCCGAGATACCTGTAAAGCGGCTGAGACTGACACAGAGCGGCGGCTTTGGCCGCCGCAAGCGACACCGCAAGAGTGGCATTCGCGCCGAGCGAAGTTTTATTTTCGGTTCCGTCAAGTCTTATCAGGGTACGGTCTATCGCAGCCTGATTCAGGCTTCTTCCGCGAAGCGAGGATGCAATCGCGCCGTTTACGTTTTCGACGGCGCAGAGCACGCCCTTGCCGCCGTAGCGCTCCCGATCTCCGTCGCGCCGCTCATGCGCCTCGTAAGAGCCCGTCGATGCGCCCGAAGGCGCGGAAGCCGAAGCGCACTCCCGGAGAATGTGCTGACAAAAGCCTCCACCGTCGGATTTCCGCGTGAGTCTATTATCTCGTGTGCAAAAACGTTTTCTATTCTGTTTCTTCTTTTCATTTTGCCCCTCACTTGCCGTATATGCGGCATATTCCAAAGCATTATTCAATTCGTAACTATTATTTATCTCTATTCTGATTTTTATACCGTATATGAATAAAAAAACGCAGGCAAAGACAATACACCCTGAATCGGCGAAGACATTGCAAAAAAGCGACAAAAGCAAAGTGCATTATTTCGGATTTTTCCGACGGAGGCAGGAGAAAAAGCACGCCTGCCGCGTGCTATTGCTTCCTCGTGGTGCAAAACACCGTCCATCGAGTCATTCATCGTCTCATTTATTACATCTGTGAGTTTCGTTGCAAGCGTGAACCCAAGCTGTCCGTATCCTGCCAACCGAGACAGGTCGTTAAGTCGCCCTGGGGTCTGCGTCAATGAGCAATACTATCTTTCCCTGCATATCCGTTTACCGCTATGCAACCATTGGTTGAGCAGATGAGTTCTAAAATGCCGCTCACGAATATGGGCGACAAAATGCTATTTTTGAATTATCGGCAGCCATATTTCAATAAACCGTTTTTCTTTTTCATTTTCGGAAACCAGTGATAAACAGAAATTTCGGGCGCGTTTGCAATTTCAAAATTATTTGCGGGCAACCACTCCGATACAATTCGTTTTCCTTATATCAAAATAGTCCTCAACTGGATACGACTGATTTTCGGTTGTAAATACGGCGTAGGTCTGTTTTGGAACCGTTATGTCTTCGAAGCCGAATTCTTTCATATATTCAAAGCCTGTAACTGCCGTGTTATACATATTTTCACGCTCGTATTTTTTCAAGCTCGGCGGCATAATAAAGTCGTACCCGTTATCCGAAATATTCGTAATAAGGCACATATCAGTCCCCGTATCGCCGGACGCACCCTTTGCACCCCGCAAAAGCCATTGCTTTGCCCTTGTTGTTTTGAATAATTCGCCCTCTTGGATTTTCCGTTCCTCACCGTATGGCACTCCCGTAAAATGCTCCTTATAGCCCGTTAATATCATTTCGGGCTTTTCGATAATTTTGTAATCCATAAGTGTTCCACCCTCCAAAGAAATTTTTTTAAGACAAGACGGGAAAACAATTTTAAATTGCTGCTGCCCTTTTTCACTTCGGACGGCAATATTCCGTGGAATTTTTGAAGGCTTTAGCAAAGCTGTCCGGACTTTCATAGCCGTATTTCAGCGCAACATCGATTACTTTTTGCGCCACCTGCGGCAAGCTCCGTGCCGGCAAGCGATAATCTGCGGTTTCTGATATATTCGCCGACGGTAAATCCGCAAAGAATACCGAACACACGCTGAAAATGATAGCTTGACGAAAAAGCTTTTGTGACGCAACTGATTCGTAGTCAATAGTTTCGGTTAAATGCGCCTCAATATCGCTTTTGAATGTCATTCCTTTTTATTAAGCACTCTTGAATTTCTATTCTGTCATCAAAAGGGTTAAATGTTTGTTTTTGCTCATTGTCTGAGACCTCCTTTTCTCAGACTTAATGCTACCACAAAATCTTTCTCTCACTAAATGCAATCGTAAATTCTACTGTTGCATTTACTTTGAGAATTTACTTTTAAGTTATAAAATTCACCAATGTACTTGACATAAGAAAAAACTGAGGAGTATAATATATAAAATTCTTTAGGAGGTAAGGCAATGTTGAATCGTATCGACCGTTTTAATAATGTAGTCTGCAGTCCGCAGTCCCTGCTTATTATTGGCAGAACAACGGGCTTACATTGCTATACCCTTTTTCAAGTAATTAGAGTGTTTTTCTAATTTGATTAAGCTAAACGCAGTGCAAGCTATGAGTGAATCTTAGCCTGCACTGTTTTTTTATACTTTTTTATAGGAGGTTTCGAGATGGAAACAAAAGACTACTTTAACAAACTATTATGAGAGATATGATGAAAATGGTCGTCTTATCTCTAAACACGGTATGGTGGAATATCTTACCACTATGAAATATGTGGAAAAGTATCTCAAGCCAAATATGCGAGTCTTGGAGATCGGCGCAGCAACAGGTCGATATAGTCACGCCTTAGCACAGAAAGGCTATCGAGTGGATGCAGTCGAATTAGTTGAGCATAATATCGAAATCTTTCAAGCAAAACACCATTGAAGGTGAACCCGTCACAATCACACAAGGTAATGCTATGGATCTGTCTGCTTTTTGAGAGCGACACTTATGACATTACTCTGTTGCTCGGCCCGATGTATCATTTATTTACAAGAGAAGATAAGTTAAAAAGCCTTATCAGAAGCTATCCGAGTTACCAAGAAAGGCGGTATCATTTGCCGCTTATTGTATGGTGATGCAAGTGTTTTGTCATACGGTTTCATTCGTGGCGAAATCTACAACATTATTGAAAAATGTATGCTCAACACAGAAACATTTGATACTTTTTTTCAAACCGTGGGACATATTCGAACTGCACAGAAAGGAAGATATTGATAAACTCCGTTCAGAGTTCAATGTTACTCAGCTTCACTTTGTTGCTTCGGATGGCTATACAAATCATATGAGAGAAACAGTAGACCAAATGGATGACCGAATGTACGAACTGTATCTAAAGTATCATCTTGCAATTTGCGAAAGGCAAGATATGATTGGATACTCTCATCACACACTTGATATATTCAGAAAGGGAATAGAGAGAATGAACATAAATATACGAACTGCTGTCATAGATGATTGCGAGCGTATCCGCCCGCTTCAGAAAGAAATTGCAGACTTGCATCATAATGGCAGACCTGACTTATTCAAAACCGAAGCTCGCTACTTTACAAAGGAAGCATTTGCAGAAAGATTAAGCGATTCGAAACATACTATCTACATTGCCGAAACTGATAACGGCGAGGTAGTAGGATATGCTTTTGCCTGGATTGTTTCTTACAGAAATCACTCTACATACATTGACTTTGACTGTTTCTACATTGATGATATTTGTGTCTTGAAATCTCATCAAAGAAACGGGATAGGAAAAAAGACTTTTTCGAGTGCTGCAAGCAAAAAGCTCAAGAGAAGAAATGCAAAATGATTGAGCTTGGTGTTTGGGGATTTAACAAGGATGCGATTGCATTTTACGAGAATTGCGGAATGACAGACCGTATCCGCAGAATGGAATACAGATTGGAGGACTAAAAATGATTACACATAAAGGAACGCAAACTATACATACAGACAGACTTATACTACGAAAATTTACCGTTGACGATGCTCAAGCAATGTTTGAGAATTGGGCAAGCGATGAAAGAGTTACACGTTACCTAACTTGGGTGTCCTCACGAGTCACCTGAAGCAACAAAGGCAACTCTTGGAACTTTGGTGTGCTGCCTACGAAAATCCAAGCGCATATAATTGGGTTATGGAATACGAAGGGACACCTATCGGTAACATCAGCGTTGTTTGTTTGAGTGAAAAATGCGAATATGCAGAGCTTGGCTACTGTATGGGTTACGCTTATTGGAATAAAGGCTTTTTTATGCCTGAAGCTGCAAAAGCAGTCATTGACTATCTCTTTTCCGAAATTGGTGTAAACAGGGTTGGCATATCTCACGCCGTTAAAAATCCTGCTTCGGGCAGAGTTGCTCAAAAATACGGTCTTACATTTGAAGGAACAAAGCGTGAATACTTAAAAAACCTCCACCGGAGAGTTTCTTGATATATCCGATTACGGTATCATCAGAAGTGAATGGAAAAAATTAAAGTAATAAGGTATAGAAAGAGCCGCCACAAGTGTTTGAACTTGTGACGGCTCTGCTTTTTTATCTAATTATCTTTCCACAATCATCAGTACGCCTTCTGCTCCAACCTTGTTTTCAGGTTCTACAAGCAGACCTTCGTTAATACATTCCTCGATTGCTTTTGCCAATATTCTGACTCCCGCAATAAGTCCCGTATAGATTTGATACTCGTTCATTAGGTGTTCGGGAATGTGTGTTCTCATAAACACAGAAAGCTCAGCGGCAATTTGTTCAATAACCGTTCCCATATCATTATTGAAATCAAAAGAAAGATTATAGAAATCCATATCGTTCTTTCTATCAATCACAATGATTTTAGGTTCAATGATATTTCCATTCTTGCGAAGATACCCACATTCAAGAGCTTTGGCTGCTATTTCTTTTTTCACTTTCGGAAAGATCATCAATAGCCAATTCCTCCAATGGCTCTAAGTACCATTAAGAGCTTGGGATCGTGAGATAGGTTGTGTCCACAATGGAAGTGCTTATCAATACGCTTGCCGTAAATGTTGGATGCGAATACCGACTTATACCCACCAATTGAAGTTGCATCTATACCATCGCTACCATAGAAATCAAATTCAGGATATTGTTCATCGGTATATGCAACTGCAACACAAGAAAATGTTCTATTGACCGGAACAATATCAGAGAAGTATTTTTCTGCAAGAACTTTATTGATTCTTTCTTCAAAATCCCAAACTGTTCTTGAAATTAAAGACCACATAATAAAACGTAAATCTTTCTGTTCGCTTAAATAAGGGAATGAAAGTTTTTTTCTTCATTCTGTTTCAGCGTGTTTTTGATAACTTCGCAAAATTCAGGTAAATGCTTTTCGTAAATTTTATTGGCTTGGTCGTACTCATCATAATCCACCAAATGAATATTTACTGCATACTTGCCGTTCTCAAGTTTGCGGAGCATACCATATTTCCTTTTTTCGCCGTGACATTGAATTTCAATTCTTCTTCAATATAAGGCATAGGCACGCAAAAGTTCTTTAGACAGTTCTTTTGGCGACTTTGGTTTGTCTTTGCACAAATATATTAAGTTTTGAGAAAACATCCTTTCGGTTTTAGAACGAGGATCGTTGCCGCAAGGATTTCCTGTTCCTGAAATAGCCAATTTGATAGGCTTTAATATATACGTTCTTTCGCTCATAGTTTCAACCTCTTTTCTAACTGAATTTCGTGCAGAAAACAAACGTTGCTTTACAGTGGTTTTCATTGATGTCAAGTCTTGTAGCAATCTCTTTAACCTTCAACTCATCAATGTAGAACATTACCATTACTTCTCGGTATGCCTTTGACAAAAAGCAATTTTGAAAATCCTACTTATTTGTTCTTGTTCGGCTGTTTCCTCAACAAATTCTTCTATTTCATTTTCTTTAGATCCTGACATCAAGTCGCTGTTTTCAATGCTGGATACTTGGCGCTCCGCATTTCTTTTTTCACAATAATCAGCATAAACCCTGCGAGCAATGGTCCATACAAAAGGCGTAAAAATTCTCAATACGTTCTTGTTTATGTATGGCTGATATTATTGCAAGAACTATATCCGAGCATAGATCCTCAGCTTCAAAAGATGTATTGCACCTATGGTAAAGAAAAATGATATATCTTATCAAGGAAGTCTTTGTCATCAAGTAATTTTAGTGTTTCGTTTGTTTTCATCTTGCACCTTTTTCGTTTCAATCATGATCGTTACGCTTATATAGTCGGAACAATCTGAGGTTGGTTAGGTGGTTTTATAATTTTTTAGAAATGCCGCCCGCTTTATTGCAGGCGGCAGAACCTTACTTTTTAATAACGGGAACCCAAATCTCGCTACTAGGCATTGCACCTTTAGAGATATACGCCTGCTTCATTCACGGCTCTCCGGCAACGGCGGCTTTATCAATGGTCTTGATAGAACCCTTGACTACATCTCTTGTTTTAATATCTGCCATTGTAAACCTCCTTTCCTTAGAAGTGAAAAAGCTTAGTCAACAATTATTTTTGCAACCAAGACAAGTTGTGAGGTCGCCCTGTGGATCGGCATCTACAAGGAGAACCTTCTTACCTTGCATACTGCAATTATATAACAGGAAATGGTATAGGTGCAGTTTGCGAATAATCCTCCATTATTGAAAAATGAACGAATTAACAGGGTAACGACCGCCTTGTCCATTAGCAGGATTTTGGCTCGATTTTTTCCGCCATTAGCAGAGGGCAATTTCATTAGCAAACAGCGATTTTTTTGCTAATTTTTATTAGCAAGCCGTCCACCTGAAAGGCGGACGACATTAGTCCTAAATTCCATTAGCAGACGGAGAATTTGCTAATGAAAATTGTGATTTTCGTTTTGCTGTTTCTTCGTAAAAAAAAAACGCCGGAAACCCTTGATTTTACGGGTTTTCCGGCGAATTTTTGGCGTTCCGAGGTGATTCGAACACCGCGACCTACCGCTTAGGAGGCGTTCGCTCTATCCAGCTGAGCTACGGAAACGTACGAAGCGGATATTCGAGTTTCAGACCGCGGAAGGTTCCGCGATTCAAAAGCTCGGACGAAATTCCGTTTAGGCAAAAGCTTTTTCGCAAGTCCCGACCTTTCGTCCTTTCGGCGCGATTTCAAAAAATCTCCCGGCGGCGGTGCGATATCCCTGCTCTGTCCGTCCTGTGTGGGGCAGTCATGGCTTTTTGCAAGCCGTTCCGACACAACATATATTATATCACAACCGCCGTTCGGTGTCAATCCTCTTCCTGCCGAAACGGAAAGAATCGTATTCCCTGTCCACCGTTATGACGCAATTTGCGTTAGAACGGCGCTTTTATTTCGAATCAAGATGCTGCGAAATCTCCCGATCGGAAAGCTTACAGTCAAGTCCGACGGCGACATCGAATATCAGATTGGAATGTGTCGGTCCCTGCACCATGCGAAAATCGTGCAAGGTAACTTCCCGATCCCGACTTTTTCGCAAGCTCAGCCACGATTTTGCCCGCGGTAATGCGCATTTCGTTCGTCTGCGCATCGGAAAGGCATACGGGATCCATATGAATGACGAGGTGTATCCGCGATTTTTCAAGGAAATCTGCCTCGATATTGTCTATTCTGTCATGCGTCAGAAGCACATCCTCGTCCGAGTCCCACCTCTACATGGACGGTCGCGTAAAGTGCGCCCGTTCCGTAGCAATGAACGACAAGGTCATGCACGCCGAGAACGCCTTCATACGAACTTATCGAAGAAGCTATATCGGAGACGAGTGCGCCATCCGGGCCTCGCCGAGAAGGGTGTCGGAGGATTCACGGACAAGCTTGAGCCGAGGATTATTATATACACGGCGATCGCGCATCGAACAAAGCGTCAGCCGCCGATCCGAAAACGGTCGAAAGAAGCATTCCGACGATTACCGCTGCGGTTGCGATAACGTCTCCGATGCTGTCGGTTGCGGAGGCTTTGAGCGCCATGGAATTTATTCCGTTGCCGAGCCCGCGGTAAAGAGTGCCAGAAGCACTTTGATTGCCATCGTAATCACCATTATAACGATCGCCGCAGCGCTCCAGCGTACTTTCGCCCTCTCCCGAGAACACTTTTCCGCAGAACTCTTAAAAAGCTCAAGTCCGAGCACGGTTATGATCACGGAGATAAAGAGTCCGCAAAGGTACTCCATTCTCGCATGTCCGAACGGATGCTCACGGTCGGCGGGCTTTCCGGCGAGGACGTATCCGACAAGAACAAAAGCGGACGATCCGCGTCCGACAGGTTATTTACCGCATCGGCGACGACCGAAACACTGCCCGTTATAAGACCGAGTGCAAGCTTGGCTGCAAAAGAACGACATTGACCGCGATTCCGACACCCCCGGCGATTCTGCCGACGGCAAGCCGTCCCGCGTCTCCGCGATCTTTATATTTTGAAACTATATATTTCGTCAAATCAGTTTCTTCCTTAATCAGAATAAAGCTCCGACGCATACGGCAGCGAACGTATCCAATCGCAGAAGGTGTGCCATTCGTCAAACTTATGGCTGCGCCGGGCATAATACATATTTATGAGATTCTCGTAATTGAGGGTCACCGTCCTCATCTGATTATATGACGAGGGGAGAAGCTGTATTATATCGTACCAATATTTTTTTATCTTTTGTTTCGGTGAATTTGATTCTCGACTCCTCGAGGAAGGAGATCATGTTATCGAGCGCGCCGAGTGCGCCTTCGGTCATGTGATCGGTGCTGAAATCGTCGCGGGAAAAGTCCTTCGAATGTATGCGGTGCATGGTTGAAGTAGAATTTGCCGTTGTGCTCCACCTTTGTAGGTATCAAACTCCTTCCACCAATAGATCGCGCCGTAATATCCACCGACACAAACACCTGACGGAGGTATTTTTCTGTGATCGGATCCTGACACCGCAAGGCGGTGTGCAAGAGACAGATCGATTTCTCCTATCACAAATTCCCCGTTCTCGCCGTAAAAGCTGTCGCTCTTCGCCCAGCTTGAAAGCGGATTCCCTCGCGCCGCGCAGCGCATTTTCAAAATTCATAACCGATGTTCTTTCAAGCTCTATCATAATATTCCTCCGTGTGAAATTCCGTTAAAATATTCTACCATTTATACGCCCCTTTGTCAACGTAAAAACTGGCGTCTGTGCAAATTCCCGGACTTTGATTTTTAAATGCAGACGCTGTCGAAAGACAATATACAGTATGGAGAAAACGCAGATTTTTTCTATGCGGCGCATAAACGAAGAAAATGAGGAAAAATATATGCAGTATCCCACTAAGGCAAAAGAAAGGAAGCATTATGAACAACCCGAATTTCAGAAACAATGACGATATGAAGAAGCAGAACCGTATAGTTTACACGGTACTTTTTCTTTCGCTCGCCGTTCTTGCAATCATATCAGCATATCGGTAATCTCCCAGAGAAACAAAGCCGAGCCCTCTCGGAAAAGAAACCCGAAACCACGGTCAAGGCTCCGGTCACGACCGAAAAAAGCCTGAGACAACGGAGAAGAAAGACAAGAAACCACTGCCGCTCCGGGTCAAGCGACACAGCCGATGCCGATGCCGGGGCCGACGCGGCGGCGGATGTTCTCCCCGATTTCATCGCGCCGGTACCGGGAGCGGTGATAAAGGGTTATTCGACCTCGGTTCCGGTTTACTCTCAGACAATGGACGACTACCGTGTTCACTCGGGTGTTGATCTTGCCGCCTCGATCGGAGACAAGGTTTACGCCGCCGCCACGGGAACCGTCGGCGCCGTATGGGGAGGATCCGATGAACGGATGCTCGCTCACGCTGATCCACAAGGGCGGCGCGGTGAGCACTTACTCGAATCTCTCTCAAAGGAAACTCTCGAGACGGTGAAGCCGGGAATGTCGATCCTCGGCGGAGATGTGATCGCCACGGTCGGCGACACGTCGCTTACCGAAATTGCGGACGAAGCGCACCTGCACTATGAGCTCACGGTCAATCAGCAGAGCGTCAACCCGCCGAATATATGACCTTCCCCGAAAGCTCCGAAAATTACGAAGGCTGATGACCTTAAAAATACCCGCGTGATACGCGGGTATTTTTCATTTTCACGGCAGATCTTTCATGACCGTATTTCTGAGAAAGGATGCGAAATTTTCGTATTCGGTCTCGGAAAGCTCGCGTGGGAACGACATTACTTTAAGCCTATGGCCGTCATATTCCTTCCTGTACGGAGGATGAATGTGTTCGATGGAATTCATCCTGTATCCTCCCGCACGGAGATAAAAATCGCGGCGGCGTTCCGACACGCTGTCCTCGGAGGATCGATCCCGAGAATAACCGTTTTTCCCGATCTGCCGAGCAGTTCGAGAGCGCGTTTTCCGAGTCCTTTTCCGCTCAAGACGGACACAATGCAGAAATGCTCGACATATATAAAGTCTTCGCTCTCCCAATAAAGTATGTCTCCGACGAACGAACCGTCTTCGCATATCAGGTCGAAGTTATAGCTTTCTTTCCCCATTACGACGCGCTGAGCTGCACCGTTCTTTGCTCATGCTCCGGGAACGAGACTTTGTAAAGCTTCATCGCTTCGCCGTATTCCGGCACATCCGGCGAACATATCCTGACAAACTCCATGATCAATCGTACACAAACGCCGTTTCGAGAGCGATCTCCATCATATCGGTGAATGTTTTTCTCTCTCCTCGGCGCTGAGGCTCTCTCCTCACTATGTGATCCGATATCGTGAAGATTCCGAGAGCGCGTTTTCCCGCGCGTGCGGCGTTCGCATAAAGCGCAGCGGATTCATCTCGATCCCGAGGATGCCCATTTTGATCCACCGTTCGCTCGTTCCGGCGACATCGTTATAGAATCTGTCGGACGAAAGTATATTTCCTACGCTGTATCTCACGTTCATATTCTCCGCAATAGTGCAGGCAGTCCGGAGAAGTCCGAAATCGGCGCACGGTGCGAAGCTTCCGGCAGTTCAAACTGCGAAAGGTATGCGGAATCCGTCGATGCCGCCTCGCCGAAAACTATGTCGCGCACACGGACGCTGTCCGCAAGTGCGCCCATAGAGCCGATGCGGATTATATTCTCAACGCCGAAAAAGTTGTAAAGCTCATAAGAATATATTCCGATCGACGGCATTCCCATACCGCTCGCCATGACCGATACGCTTTTCCCCTTATATGTGCCGGTATAGCCGTACACGGAGCGCACGTTATTCACTAAATGCGCGTCGGTGAGAAAGTTCTCGGCGACGAATCGGCTTCTGAGCGGATCTCCGGGCATAAGCACGGTATGTGCAAAATCCCCCGGATGTGCGTTTATATGCGGAGTCGGGCAAATTCCCATGATCGTATCTCCTTTTTATTTCTGATGTTTTATAAGTCCGGCCGCCTTTGATATCTCCATTACAACAAGCGGAACGAAAGAAAGTCCGAGTGCGCAGAGATAGAGATAATACGGCAGGTAAGAAAGCGCAAACACCGTATTTGCGGGCGTAAACAGCACGAGAAGAACAAGCACAAACGAAAGCAGGCACGAAAGATTCAGCTTTCGGTTTCCGAAAAAATCCCGCCTTGAAAGCGAATGCTCCGTCCGCATATTATATGCCTGCACGATCTGCGAAAGCGAAAGAACCGTGAACGCCATCGTACGTCCGCCCGCCTCTCCGGCAAAGCGCTCGCCGATGACAAATCCCGCCAAGGTGAGAAGCGCGAACATAACACCCTGAAGCACCACACGGAGTCCGAGGTCCGTGAGCGAATATACCTTCGTTTTCGGTTTCGGCGGAACATCCATGACATCATTCTCGACCGCTTCCATTCCGAGTGGGAGACTGCGGGAAAGCTGTCGGTCACAAGATTTATCCAAAGAAGCTGCATGGAGAGAAGCGGCGTTTTGCGCCATAGTATCATTGCAAAGAACACCGTAAGAACTTCGCCGATGTTCGTGCCGAGCAGATATCCTACGACCTTTCGGATGTTGGAGTAGATTCCGCGTCCCTCGCGCACCGCGTCGACAATGGTTGCAAAATTGTCGTCGGTCAGTGTCATGTCAGCCGCGCCCTTTGCAACATCGGTGCCGTTATTCCCATCGCGCAGCCGATATCCGCCGCCTTCAGCGCGGGCGCGTCATTGACTCCGTCACCCGTCATCGAAACGATCTCTCCGGCGCGCTGCCATGCTTTGACTATCCTGATCTTATTCTCGGTGAAACTCTCGCGTACACCGAAATATTTCTCACCCTGCGCTCAAGCTCATCGTCGCTCATCGCGTCAAGCTCGGCTCCGGTTACTGCTTCTCCTCCGTCCTCAAGTATCCCGATATCCCGTGCGATCGCGGAAGCGGTAACGATATGGTCTCCGGTTATCATGACCGGCTTGATGCCCCGCGCGGCGGCAAAGCGCTTTTAACCGCCTCGCGCGCCTCTCGGGGCGCGGCGGATCGATCATTCCGACAAGACCCGCATATGTGAGACCGCACTCGAGCGTTTCGCTTGTAGCTCCGCAGGCAGTTCTTCGATTTCCTTATATGCAACGGCGATCACGCGGAGCGCGCTCGCCATGCTCTCGCAAAGTGCGGCGGCACTCTCTCTGGATTTCCCGCCGTGCATCTTCCGCAAGCACGTCAAACGCACCCTTGACGATAACCGTAAGCTTTCCGTCGATTCGGTTGACCCGTCGTCATGAGCTTTCGGTCGGAATCAAACGGAAGCGTCGCGGCGCGAAGGGGTATTTTGTGTTCAACTCTTCCTTGGTCATGCCGTTTTTTCATTGCGGCAAATACTATCGCGGTCTCCGTCGGATCGCCGATATGTAACCTCGCCGTTTTCCTCGGTCACGCTGCCCTCCGGAACAGAGGTTCCGAACATAAGCCGCTTTACGCTCTCGCTGCACGATGATGTGATCTTTTTCTTCCGCCTCTCCGGGAGGCAGCTGCCGAAAACAAGGGTCATTCTGTTCTGCGTCAGAGTTCCGGTCTTGTCGGAACAGATAACGGACGCGGAGCCGAGGCGTTTCCACCGCCGGCAGGCTTGGATTATCGCATTGCGCTTTACCATCCGCTGAACGCCGATCGAAAAGCACTATCGTGACGATCGCGGGAAGCCCCTCGAATTGCGGACACCGCCAGCGAAAACCGCGGTCATGAACATCTCCATCACGGGGATCCTGTTCAGTATTCCGACGACAAATATCACGGCACACGCGCCGAGCGCGATTTCAGGTATTTACCGAGGGACGCAAGCTTCCTCTGAAGCGGAGTCTGAACCTCCTCGGAGGATTCGAGAAGATTCGCTATTTTGCCCATCTCGGTATTCATTCCGGTCCGAGCACACAACCGCCGTTGCGGTGCCGTACGACACACGGAGCATCCGAAAAAGCATATTCGTTCTGTCTCCGAGAGGGCGCTCGCGTCAACCGCATCGACCGCGTTTTTTCTCGGACGGAACGCTCTCACCCGTCAGCGCGCTCTCCTCGGATTTAAGGCTGAAGCTTTCGATTATGCGGGAATCCGCAGGCACGAAATCTCCGCTTCAAGCCTGACTATGTCTCGGAACAAGCTCCGACGCATCGATCCGAATAAATCTCGCGTCCGCCGCGTATCACGCGCGCATGAGGCGCGCTCGGGCTTTGCAGAGCCTCGAGCGTGCTCGGCGCGGTTCTCCTGCGCCGTACCGATTATCGCGTTTACGACGACGATAAAAGTATCAGGCACGGTTCAAAAAACTCGGACGCCTCGCCCGACATGCAGGCAAGCACGAACGAAATTCCCGCCGCGGCAAAGTATCAGTATCATCGCGTCGGCAAACTGTCGAAGAATCGCGCAATTAGCGATTTTTTCTTCTTTTCGGCAAGGCGGTTTCGCCGTATTCGGAGAAAGCCGCTTTTTAGCTTCGTCCGCGGTCAATCCGGATGCCGGATCGGTTCGAGAAATTTAAGTACGTTTTCCTTCGTTTCGGAATGAGGTATCAATTTTTCTTCCTTTCGGTTTATGATTATTATTTCACCGCGCGCATGACTGTTCCGGGATAAATCTTCGGTAAATTCCTGCGGATACCTAGGTAAATCGGACGCACATACTGCGTGGTCGTTTTCTTTATTTTTTTGCGTTATATCCGTAAACAGTCGGACCGGATTACATTTTCTTCGTTTTCTTATACCGAACGAGAATTCCGACACGTCCGCGCCGTCGTCAACCGATACTTCGCGGAAGGTCAGGCAAAGCGTATCACCGTCGCTCGAGATGTGCGCGTAAGCCACAGCTCTGTCGTGCATGCTTTCGGCAACCTCAAGTTCGCTTGCGAAATCCTCGGTCAGGTCCTCGATCTCGCGGTTCTGATTTCCGCAGCAGCCCGGCTCAAAGTGTATCGGCCCCGCGGGTCAATCATGATTTTTGCGTCAGTTCCGCCGATTTTTTCGGTCACATATTCAAAAGTCTGTCTGCACGGTCGAGTTTGCACGTATGGGATAGGATTTGCCGAGCACATGATCGTGACCGCAGAGAACCATATCGACCCCGTAGGCAGCAAAAATTCCGTTTAGCTGTTTACGGAGAGAAAGCGCCGCATTGCAGACCGGGCGGCGTGCGCCGTATTTTCCGGGAGAGTAAAGCGGGTTGTGGATTATCACGATTTTCCATGCTCGATCGGCTGCCGCAAGATCGTTCACGAGCCACTCAACCTGTGTCGGAAGCAGCTTATCGTTGGTTTCCATAAGGTCTCCGCTTGACAGCACGGTAAAATGCACGGGACCGATATCGACCGAATAATAAATTCCGTGAGACGTATCCTGCGGGGCAAGATCGATATTGAAATGAGAATACAGCGTACTGCTGTATCCGTCAGATAGCAGTGCCAATAATCGTGATTCCCCGGCGGACGGCAGCATCGGATAAGCGCTGACAAACTCCTCGTTATTTCCGATCATATCGCGCCACATCTCATGGCTGCCGGAAAACCGGACTATATCGCCCGCGTGCGCGAAAAAGACGAGTACCGGGAAAATGTCCGATCGCGTCTTTCCACGCGCACTTCCACCAAAAGTCCGTTGTTATCTTCGTCCTGTGAATCGGCGAACACAAGAAAATCAAGCTTGTCGCCGCCTGTCGGAGCCGTAAAAACCGCGTCCGCCGATCTTACGCCGCACTCGTCGCCGACTCTCCAGCGGCACCGCTGTCGGGCGCAATTCCCGTTATCACGGCGCAATTCTTTTGCCTTCATCCCTTCGGGCACTCGCCCTTCACTCGCACCGGATGTTCAAAATTTAAATCGTCCTCATCCGTGTACTCGAGGATCGGTTTTCCCTCCTCTTTCGTCTGCCATGTAACACCGAAGCTGTCACCGCTCTTTGAATAAAAATCGAGCATTATTACCTTGGGAGTGAAATTTGACGAATCCATTTTCTCTTTTTCCCAATCTTTTTGAATGCGACGGTCAGATAAGCTGCTGCTCGTTCATCTTGAGCTTGTATTCAAGCCCGAGCTTTGCCGCCGCCTTCTTGCAGAGCAGCATGCGGGAGAGAAATATTTCGAAATAATCCATAACCGAGCTGTATTTCGTGTCTATGTCGAGGGACAGGGTTATCGTATCATGCGCGGGATTTATCTCGAGGCGTGAATCGGTAACGGAATAGTTTACTCTGTCGTGGATATCAAAGCTTGTTTCGTCGTGATTTCTCACGCGCGTGCGGCGCACGTCGGATTTATCCGCAAGGATAAGCGCTGCCGAAACCGGATTCACGGGAACGCCGTTTGACTCGTCGTGATTTCCGATCGCTGACACGACGGTTGCAATATCACACGCGCTGAAGCCGAGGTTATCAGTATGCGGAATGCCATGACCGCGCCGCTCTGTGCGTGCTCCTCACGGTTCACCATATTTCCTATGTCGTGGAGAAACGCCGCTATCTGCACTATCTCGATATCGTGTTCACCGTATCCGAGGGTTTCAAGAATATATTTCGCGCACTGTGCTACCTTCGTGACGTGACCGAAGCTGTGTTCGGTGTATCCGAGCGCGCCGAGGAATCATCGGCTGCGGATATATATGTGCGTATTGCTTCATTTTTGCGAAGTTCTTCGTAAGTCAGCATTTCATCCTCCGTCACGGTAAAAATCCACACTTCCATTGTACCACTTATTTATTAACAATTCTACAATTTGTCAGTATCGAAACATTATCCGTAAAAATATGCGGTGTCGGCACAGAATGCCGACACCGCCTTTTCGGTCATCCGATTCAAAGCATCCTGAGCGGCTTCTCGCCGCATCGGGAAAACGCCGCCTTTATGCACCGGACATCATGCCCATGCCATGGTGGTGGGCTTTGGATCGTGTATTATCATGGGTTTGAGAAATTCAACAGCCTTAGATAGTCCTTCATCAATGGACATGAGGCTGTCCTCATGCTCAATCGAGAGAACGCGGTCATAGCCTACGAGACGGAGCGCGGAAATAAAGGTCACGACCGTGCGGAATACCACGAACGGTTGATCTCGTCTGTAATGCTTGGTATCGAGAACCCGGTGCGCTCGGTGTTGAGTTTATCGACCTTCGTATCCCTTGGCATGAACGTGGTAGATGGATCTCGAGATAACGGATAGCGGATACGGGATCGATTCCCTGCCATACAAAGGTGCGAAGGGATCGAAGTTAGCACCGATAACGGGACCGACAGCCTGCGGGCTTCATGAGCTTCTCGGGATTGTAGACGCAGAAGCCGGGATGAAGCTCGAGAGCGACGTGCGGCTTACGCCGTGTTCGAGCGCAAATTTGGTTGCCTTCTCCCAATAAAGGAATAAGCACGTCATTCCACTGATAATCGAGAACCGCAAAGATACTCCCGCGGGCCATGCGCAGGTCGCCCAGTTCGGCATCTTATCGCCGGGAGCGCCCCTGGACAGCCGGAGAATGTGATCACGGTATCAAGTCGAGCTTCTCGGCGAGAAGAACGGTGTTGACAAAACGTCATGGTAACGCTTTTTGCCTCGGCCTCGTCGGGATGCACAGGGTTGCCGTGGCACGAAAAGCGCAGAGCTCGATATCGTATTTCTTGAAAGCAAATTTTTCGAAATCCGCGGGAGACGCAAGAAGCTTCTCCGGATCGCAGTGAGCCTTGCCGGGGTATCCGCCCGCGCCGATCTCGGCAGCCTCTCACCGAGCCTTGAGCTTTTGCGAGAGTCTCTTCAAGGATACTGTGCATAAAGATTTGCAAGTACACTGAGTTTTCATATGTTTGTACCGTTCCTTTCGATTTTTATTGTGCCATCAAAACTATGCAATCCCAGGATTTGCATGAATTCATATGTATCAAACTCAGAACTTGTACACACATCGCCGGTTGCGGCAGGATGTATAAATTCCTTCAAGGATTCTTGTTACGCAATAATGCCTGATCTGCATGAACGATCGCCTCGGTATCGTTTCTGAGAGGTTGATCAGTCGTTCTGCCTTAATCAAGCGCAGCTATTGTCGTCGAAAAGAATGCCACGCCGCCTGCGCCGGTTGGGCTTCATTATGTACTGACGACCGTTGCGTACACCGTTTATCTGAAGTCCGTTAGCGAAGTCCGCACCTGCGAGTGTTCCGCAGATGAGTCGATGCCTCGAGAGAAGGCTCGTAATTAAGCGCCCATGAGGACTTTTACAAAATCGTTGCGCCGTTCTCCATTACAACAAATCCGAAAGCGCTGTCTCGGCAGTATAAAAAAATCCCAAAAGGACCCCATGTGTATTGCCCTGAAGCTCAGAGACTTAAGACAGGTGAGCTTGTGGTAGGAGGTTCCTACGCAGTACTTGGAAAGCTGTAGTTGTTTGTAATCCAAAGGGTAAGGTCGAGGAGTGCGTTCCGATATCGATAAAGGGGCCCGCCGCCCTGCTCATACTCATTGATAAAGACGCCCCATGTAGGAACCGCACGGCGGCGATTGCGATAGCCTCCAGGAGTAGTAAATGTCTCGAATGTACCGTCTTCCGCTTCCTTTTTTAAGATAAAGCATCTCGGGTCTGTAACGGTTCTGATAACCGTGCAGGCTTCTTGCCGGTACGCTCAGCCGCATCAAGCATCTTCTTTGCTTCCTCAGAGTTGATTGCCATCGGCTTCTCGCATTACATGCTTGCCCCTGCCTCGAGAGCGTCAACGGTGATAAAGCTGTGCAGACGGTTGGGCGTGCGCACATTGAACAACGTCGATGGTCTTGTCCTCGAGGAAGCTTCTTATAGTCCGTATATACCTTCGCGTCCTCGGTACCGTAGTCCTTTGCTGCCTGCTGTGCCTTCTCCTCAATGATGTCGCAGAATGCAACCATTTCCACATTCTCGATCGATCTGAGTCCGGGCATAACACCGTTTGCGATACCGCCGCATCCGATAATACCGATTCTTATTGTATCATTTGCCGAAATTGCCATGATTACCTCAAGTAATGTTCGTCAGAACATTTTATTCCCTATTATATTAAAATAAAATGCACCTCATTTCAAGGGGTTTGAGGTGCATTTGATTCCGGCTTTTTAAACATTGGAGGAATGCACAAAAAATCCATTTGAATTTTGTGCAATTATTCCCGGCAATTATCTCTTGATTTTTTTCGAAAAAAATCTGTCGGGGGTATCGAGGGGAAACGCCGAACGCCGACGAGGCCGTCGCCGCGATATCGGCATATGTCGAACGTGTGCCGAGCATCTGCGGAGATATTCCCTCCGTAAACTATGAGCGGGATATACTCCCTCGTATGATCGGTACCGCTGTATCCGGGATCGCATCCGTGATCCGCCGTAATGATGAGAAGATCATCGCCGCCGAGCTTTGAGATGAGCGACGGAAGAAATGCGTCAAATTCCGAAAGCGCGCGTGCGTATCCCGGAATATCCGGCGGTGACCGTAGAGCATATCGAAATCCACAAGATTAACGAAGCACAGGCCGTCGAAATCACGCGACGCAATATCGAGAGTCTTATTCATGCCGTCCGTATTTCCGTCGGTATGGATCGACTCGCTTATGCCGCGCCCGGCAAAGATATCGTGTATCTTTCCGACTGCGATAACGGTTTTGCCGTTTTCCTTCAGCGCGTCGAGAAGCGTGGGGCGAACGGTTCGAGAGAAAAGTCGCGTCTGTTAGTCGTTCTTCTGTAATCTCCGTCGATTCCGACAAACGGGCGCGCGATGACCCGTCCGACGGCATTGTCCCCGGTCAGGATGCCGCGCGCGATCTCGCAGCCGCGGTAAAGCTCGTCAAGAGGGATCACTTCTTCATGCGCAGCTATCTGAAAAACGGAATCTGCCGAGGTGTAGACGATCCACTTGCCGGTTCTTACGTGCTCGGTGCCGTAATCGCGTATGACCTCCGTTCCGGAATACGGCTTATTGACGATTACTCCCCTTCCAGTCTTTTCGGAAAAGGCGTTGATTATTTCTTTTAGGGAATCCGTTCGGATACGTCGGCAGCGGCTTCGGGGACACAAGTCCCGCAATCTCCCAATGCCCGATTATCGTATCCTTGCCCATCGGAGCGTTCGATGCATCTTCCAACTGCCGCTTCGGGAGATGCGGAGGTTCCGAGTGAGGACAGCCCCTCAATATTTCCGATTCCCATTTTAACGAGATTGGGATCGAAAGCTCCAGTGAAGACGCAAAAGTGCCGAGTGTATTTGCTCCGACATCCCCGAAAAGTCCGGCGTCGGGCAGATATCCCGCTCCGACGCTGTCAAGTACGATAAGAAAGTCTCATGGTCTCCTTTCCGCCGCCTTGCGGCTGAAAACATGTGAAATGCAAAATCAGGCAGTCACGCCGATGCTGTGCGGATATTCACAAAGATCCGCTTTCCGACGCTTCTCATCAGTATCCTGCCGAATCCTCGTTCTTTACAAGCTTTACGATCCTGCTTGTGCCGAGCCGATCTGCTCCGAGCCTGAGAAAATTCTCGGCATCGGCGAGAGAGGATATTCCGCCCGCCGCCTTGATCTTAAGTCCGGGAGCAACATGCTCCGCAAAAAGCTTCACGTCGTGATCCGTCGCACCGCCCTTTGAAAATCCGGTTGAAGTCTTTATATAGTCGGCACCGCCGCGGTACACGACATCACACATGCGCACCTTTTTCGCTGTCCGTAAGGAGGCAGGTTTCAACGATGACCTTCAGTATCCGATCTCCGCAGGCATCCTTTATTGCGGCGATCTCGTCCTGCACGCGGTCGTAAAGTCCGTCCTTGACCCAGCCGATGTTGATAACGGTATCGATCTCATCGCTCCGTTCTTCACGGAATCGGACGCCTGAAAAACCTTTGATGCGGTCGTGTCATATCCGTTCGGGAATCCGATGACGGTGCATATTTTCATGCGCCCCGCCGCATACTCCGATGCCTGTGCGACATAGGACTGCGGGATGCACACGGTCGCGGTCGAATATTTTATCGCATCGTCGATAAGGAGCTTTATATCGTCGAGCCGTGCGGCGGGTGAAACTCCGTATGATCGACGTGCGAAAGTATCTCCTTTATATCCATCTTTCCGTCCTTTCCGCGGTCGCCGACGTCAGTATCCTCTGACGAAGAGCTTGACATATGACATATATTCTCTGACGACCGATGTGAATTCTATATAGAAATTGCTTCCCGGCGCACGGTAAAAAATATTCGCCGAAGTCAGCCTTTGAGGTAGGTACATTATCCTCGGGATATGGAACCCGGTGGAAACGCATGCGACGGTGCGTCCTTCAAGCCCCTCTCTGTTATAAGCTTCTTTGAAAATTCCACGTTCTGTATCGTATCCTTGCCTGATCCTCCACAATTATACGCTCATCCGGAATGCCCTTGGCAACAAGGTATTTACGCATTGCCTCCGCTTCAGATTCGGCTCGTCAACGCCTTTTCCGCCCGTGACGATGCATACCGAATCCGGGCAGTACGACATGAGCTCGATCGTTTTTGTCGAGCCGGCGCATGAGCGCTTTTCCGGGCGTAGAATCCGGCTTGATCTTCGCGCCGAAGGTGACGAACACCGTATCAGGCGGCAGCTTTTCCGGCGCGGGTCGGAAGAAACACCGGAATAAACAAACACCGACATCGCGGTAAAGGTAACCATGTAAAAAGCACAGCGCGGCGCAATACACGGTCTTCAGCACGGATACGCCTTTTTCGTAAGCTTCCGTATGTATTTGTCAAGCGATATCGGAAGACAGACTCCGAGGATCACCGTAACGCACGCAATGATCGGCAGCGTCCCTTCGGGATAAACAAACAGCTTTATGAAATATGAAACATAGCAGACCAGCGCAAACGCGCCCGATATAATTATAAGTATGCTGAGGATTTTATCGTATTACTTCATTTTCGGATACCTCCTTATCCGCGGAATGTATTATTCCGCGCGGACATTTGTCGGCGCAGATACCGCAGCCGCTGCACTTGGAATAATCGATCGAGGCGACGTAATCGCTTACGCTTATCGCCTCCTCCGGACAGTTTTTCTCACATATGCGGCAGCTTATGCAGCCGACATCACAGTATTTTCTTGTTGTCTTGCCGTCGTCAACCGACATACATCCGACCCACTGCCGGCTGTCGAACGGGATCAGGCGGATTATATGCTTCGGGCAGGCGGTTATGCAGATGCCGCAGCCGCGGCACCTTACGGTAATCGACCGCCGCCACGCCGTCACTCACGGATATCGCGTCAAAGGGGCAGTTCTTCGCGCAGGTGCCGAGCCCGATGCAGCCGTTCGGGCAGAGCTTATCTCCTCCGCCGAGCTTGGATGCGGCTATGCAGTCCTGCTCACCCTCGTAGATATCTCACTTTTTCTTTGCGCATCCGTCGGTTCCCGAGCATGACCTGCGCTCTCATTCTGACCGACGACGCGTCCTCGGTTCCCCATTATAGCGGCGATCTTCTTCGCCGTTTCTTCGCCGGCGGCGCACGCCGACGTCTTTGCATCTCCGCGCACGATCGCCTCGGCAAGAGCATGACATCCGGCATATCCGAAGCCGCCGCAGTTTGCGCCCGGAAGAATTCGGCGATCGCCTCAACCCGTTCATCCGTTTTCACGGCGAACGCGCGGGAGGCTATGGCGAGCATGGTGCTCATGAGTGCTCCGAGAACAACGAACACGGCGACGGGAATCAATATCTGAAAAGCAAGTTCCATCGTTTAATCTCCGCTTTTGCGTCTGCAAAAAGCTTCCTTTCAATAAGGATAATCGGCAGGCAGCATCAGGCAAAGCTTATTCCGGAGAATCCCGAAAAAGCCATGGCGATAAGCGCCGCCGCAAGAAGCAGTATCGGAAATCCGCGAAAAGCCTTCCAGGGGGATCGGAATAGCGCATTCTCTCACGGACTCCGGCAAAGATCACGATCGCAAGAGTGAAGCCGAGCGCCGCTGAAAAGCCGAACACAAGACTTTTACGAAATCGTACTCCTTCTCGATATTGAAGTGCCGCGCCGAGCACGGCGCAGTTTGTCGTGATGAGCGGAAGATATATTCCGAGCGCGCCGTAGAGCGAGGGAACATTCTTCTTTAAGAACATTTCGATAAACTGAACGAGGGATGCGATCACAAGGATGAACGCAATCGTCTTCAGATACTCGAGATGAAGCGGGACAAGCGCATAGGTGTAGACAAGGTATGTCGCCGCACCAGACACCGTCATGACGAATGTGACCGCCATTCCCATTCCGAGCGCTGTCGAGGGCTTCTCGGATACGCCGAGGAACGGACATATTCCGTAAAACTTTGAAAATATGAAATTCTCGGTCAGTATCGCGGCAAACATGATAAAAGTATGTCAGTCATCGCTCTCCTCCGTTTCCGCTTCCGCGTTTTCCTCTGCGCAGTTCTCCGTCAAATAAGCTTTCTTCTCTTTCTTTTCCGCCGACACCGAGATCAGCTTCTGAAAAATCGCGACGAGAAACGCAAGCGTAAAGAAACGCTCCCGGAGGCAATATGAATATATTCGCGGGAGAATACCACGATCCGAGGATCGCAATTCCGCCGCTGCCGTCTGCGGCTGCCAAATTTTGCCCGTTCCGAGAAGCTCGCGCACCGCCGCGGTGACCGTAATCGCCGCAGTATAGCCGAGCCCCATCGCAAAGCCGTCAAATACGGACGCGATCGGTCCGTTTTCGACGCAAACGATTCCGCGCGGGCAAGGATTATGCAGTTTACAACAATCAGCGGGATGAACAGTCCGAGCGATTTATCGAGCGCGGGAAGATACGCCTTTATCAAAAGCTCGACGGCAGTTACAAATCCCGAAATTATAACGATGAATGCAGCTATTCTCACCTGCGGCATTATAACGCGCCGCAGAAGAGATATAAGCAGATTTGAGCAGATCAGGACAGCGGTAACGGAAAGCCCCATTCCGATGGCGTTTGTTACCGATGTCGTTATGGCAAGTGCCGAACACATACCGAGAAACTGTACAAATATCGGATTGTTCGTAACAAGCCCTTCCCTGAGTTGTTTTCGAATGATGTTTTCATTGGTATACCGTATTTCCCTTTCAGTACGCTTTTTCTTCGGTCATGACGGATCCTCGTTTTCGTCCGCGCTGCCGGTGGTCTCCTCCTGCTTGGACTCGGTCTCCGGCGGCGTCTGCGTAGTAGTCTCGGGCTCCTTTGTCGTTGTAGTCTCCGGCGCTTTGGTCGTTGTCTCAGGTGCTTTTTGTGGTGGTCTCCGGCGCCTTTGTCGTCGTTTCTGGGAGCCTTGGTGGTGGTTTCCGGTGCGCTTGTTGTAGTCTCGGGAGGTGCGGGGGTGAGATCGGTATCGTCTCCGGTCTCGGTTTTCCGTCTCCGTTATATAGACTTCGGTATCGCTCTGAACGGGGATGTCGATCTTCGGACGCTCGGCGGAAGGTGCGGCATTGGGATTTTCAACGCCGTCAACATAATCAAGCGTATCCTCAACTCTGCCGGACTGAATATTCGGTCTCTGATTCGGCTGGTATATCGGCGCGTCTCCTCCGTCGCCGTCAGTCTCCGGCGGATCCGTGTCAAGCTCGGAGACGTAAAGCATAACACCCTTTTTCTCGGCGATCGCGGCAATATCGATATCAAGCGCAGGGTGCGGGTTCACTCCCGCAGTCACCGCCTTTGGAGCTTATCGTAGCTCCGGATGCGGCATCTATATCAGCGCCGAGCGTGATCTTGCCCTTCTTTCCTTCGTAGCCGGAAAGAAAATCTCTTGTATTCGTCTTGCTTCCGAGACCCGGGTTTCGGACATTGAAACTATATTCACGCCCGCAATGTCGGAGTCGGCGCCGATTCCGACCATCATGTTTATCTGTCCGCCGAAGCCCGAAGGAAACACGTTCACGCAATAGCCGTAAAGCATATTGCTCTTGTAAACAAGATAGACGTACATTTCCTCCGGCGATTCGAAATCGGTGTATTCCTCCGCGGTTATATACGAACCGAAGATCTTACGGATCGAGTTCTCCTTTTCGAGCTCCGTATTTTCGCAATCCGATCGGCGGTAAACGCATTCACGGCTGCAAGCATGGCGGCGATAACCGCACAGATCACCGTAAGGCTTGCGATTATCTTCGCAACAAGTGTTTTTTGTTTTGTTGTTTTCGCCCGCAGCGGTATCATCCGTTTCTTCGTGCAAAGCGTCCTCCGGCGATTCTTCATTCTCTGGCATACCGTCGGGAATGTTCTTCTGCATTTCTTCCGTCGGTACTTCTTCTGCCTGCATGTCCTCCGAAGGCGAGTCATCCGTATCTTCCGGATCGGATTTTTTTCCGCAGCCGGGGGCGAATCGCTGTTCGAAAAGGCTTTTTCATCCGCGATTTCCGCGGTTTGCGCGCTGTTCTCGCCGTCCATGTCAGTCACGGAAGCCGCTTCGGCACGTTCCCCGTGTGCGGATTCGTCCGGTGTGTCGCCGATGTCTCCGGAAGGCTCTTCGGCTTCTTCCTCCGTCAACCGTTCGATCATCTCTTCGGCCTCCTCACGAAGTGTCTCGAGATCATCATTTTCTGCGGAGGCTGCGGTATCCACGGTATCCGCGTCCGACGAATCACGGACGCTGTTTATAAGTTCGTCAAGGGTAACGTCCGTGTTGTCATACCTCACGTCCGCATTCTCCTCGTCGGCGGGAGAAAAAAACGATGTTCTTCTTCGGTTTCTCCGAGCGAAGCGGATCGTGGGATTTTACTTTTGATGCTTCTTTTTCTTCAGCACGGCTGCGCTTACCTCAATTTCTGCGGTATCGTGAGCTTGTCGATATACCAGACAAGCAGGTTTGCTATGAGGATCGAGAAGGATACTCCTTCGGGATAGCCTCCGAAATAACGTATAAAGACGGTCAGCAGTCCGCATATGACTCCGTAGATCAGCCGTCCCGCCGACGTAACGGAGATGTGGCATAATCCGTCGCCATAAACATCGCGCCGAGCAGAAGTCCGCCGGACACGATCTCGCAAAACATAAAATCTACCCGCGCCTCGCTGTTCAGCGGGAAAAGCACGCACATAAGCGCCACCGTGCCTATATATGCAGCGGGGATATGCCATGTGATGACCTTGGTGAATATAAGATACAGGCCGCCGACCGTGAGAACAGCGCGGACAGCTCGCCGATGCATCCGCTTTGGTTTCCGACGAACATATCGAAAAACGTAGTATCCGGAAGCGAGCCCGTCTTGAGAGATGCGAGCGAGTCGCGCCCGTAACCGCATCGGGCGGATTATAAGTAACGGCAAGGCTGTTTATTCTTTCGAAGGGCTTTGTGAAAATGCCCATCTCGGAGGCCACGCAAACATGAATACTCTTGCGGCAAGCGCAGGGTTTACGATATTTTTTCCGATGCCGCCAGAGCTGCTTTACGACAACAATTGCGAAAAACGCCCCGGCGACGGAAGCCCAGCGGCACCGAAGCCGAGAGATTCATTCCGATAAGAAGCCCCGTAAGCGCCGCGGAAAATCCGCAACCGTGACGCTGCGTCGAAGTATCTTCTGCGTCGCCCATTCAAAACGGACGAAATTATAGAAAAATTATTATCGCGGCGGCGCGCGGGTCGAAGACGTGGGCGCCTTACAGTGCCGCAGAGGTGAGCGCGATCATTACGCGGCGCATGATGACCGGAGTTGTCTGCACGGTCCTCATATGCGGCGACGGCTCGACGGTCAGGATATCGGGATACTGTATTTTTTCCGCTCCGGCAGGTATGCCGGCGGCATTCTCTTCCGGCTCATTCTCAGCCGGAATGTTATTTACAATGTCGTTTTCAGCCATTATATAATGCCTTTCTTTATCCGTTTCTTGTGCTTCGGTAATCTTATTTTCCGCTTTCCGATTTCGTCATTGCAGCTTTTTCTGAGCGGCGGCGGCGCGTATCTCACCTTTGGCTACTCTGATATGCTGCACTATCGGCACTCCCGCAGGACATCCGTAGGAGCACGTTCCGCATTCGACGCAGCTCATTGCGCCGTATTTTTCGGCTTTTGTCGAATTCGCCGTTTGACGAAAACAGCGCTATATAGTTCGGCATAAAGGCGCATCGGGCAATGTGCGACGCATCTTCCTGCAGCGGATGCATACGGGAGGCGTCGACGGGGCTTTCTGCAAAGCTTTCGGAAAGTACAAAAGTGCCGATGTTCCCTTTACGACGGGAGCGTCCTTGTCCCACTGAGCCTGCCCCATCATCGGTCCGCCCGAGATCATATATTTTAGGTTTTTTGACAGTCCTCCGCAGTAATCGACAAGCGACGAAAACGGGGTGCCTATCGGTACAAAGAAGATTCTTCGGCTCGGCAACGCAGTCGCCGCTGACGGTGACGCGACGGCTGACAAGCGGCATTCTCTTTTGCGAATGCGCGGAAGACCGCCGCGCAGGCTCCGCAAAATCCGCAGCCCGCGTCTGCGGGAAGCTGCCCCGTCTGAGCTCACGTCCGGTAAGAGCGTATACAAGCTGGCGCTCGTCGCCCTGAGGATATTTGGTTTTTCATGACCGCGACGGATATCATGCGGCTTCGGCTGAGCATCTCCTCAAAACATTCACGGCGTCCGGAGCTTGTTGTCTTCAACTGCGATGATTGCGCTTCTCACCCGACCGCACGGAGAGAAGTATTTGATTCGTTTATAACTGATGCCGGATCCTCGACAAGAAGTCTGTGATTTGCGGTTATGAACGGCTCACACCCGCACAGTTGATTATCATCTGCTCAACCTTGCCGGCGGCGGATGCTATCTCGCATAGGTCGGAAACGATGCCCCCTCCCATTCCGGTAACGCCGCTTCGCGGATCACGGAATGAGTTCATCATCGGTCGTCTCGGTAAGTCTTTTCGGAAATGGCTTTATATCCGGTGAAAGTTCATTCTTCTTATCGTTTGAGATAACTATATTCTTGATCCTCGCGCCGCTCGGCGAGCTTTTCTCGTCAATCGCGGTCACCGTTCCCGACACGCTCGCATGGACCGGACATCCGAGACCGCCTTCGACATCGCCTATCTTCTGTCCGAGGAAAACATGATCCCCTTACGGAGACAAAGCGGCACGCACGGCGCGCCTATATGCTGCGACATCGGTATCGAAAACGGTATCCGGAGGAGTTATTATCTCCGTCTCGCAGCGTCTGCGGTATATTTATGCTCGT
>VOFG01004586.1_pt1 | contig 29584 bp, 48 predicted proteins | sample 5384171 | NCBI WGS metagenome assembly VOFG01 (sample SAMN12384726, study PRJNA508395) | human gut metagenome | isolation source: healthy gut F | host: Homo sapiens
AGGCTGGCACACGATCAAGTTCTCGTGACGGATTCCATGTAAACCTTCGGTACAATCCCCGGTTCGTTAGAGTTACCATGCCCGGCAACATTTCTTGATGCTTTAAATCCGGGCGAATGGATTGCGGTCCCTCGTGTACATTGAGAAAATATCCGACGCCATGTCCCTGTTCCATGTCCAAAATTTCTAAGATTCATGTATAATGGCAACCTGGCAACTATATCAATATTACATCCTTTTTCGATCCTTTGGGAAAATACAACATAATAAGATCTATCATGCCTTTTTAAAAACAAGCGCGTGTAATCCTCTTTTTCCACTTGTCAGCCCCAACGGGCATCGTACGGGTAATATCCGTCGTACCATGCGTGTATTGGGCCTGAATCCACGAGGTACAACCCTTTGGATGTATTTCCGATTGTTGTTCCAGGGTAGCGGAATAATGTGGTAGCGCCGCATTAGGACCATAGGCAGAAATACACCCAAAACTATCCGACACGTATTCTTTTATCCTGAGAGCGGAATCGAGTTAACTGTTCTGCTGCTTCCAGTTCTGTTATAGGTTGTGATAATCTATTTTCTAGCCAATAATAGAATTTAGATAACGCGATCCATCTTTTCCGGCAAGCTAATCTAAATCCATCCAACTCGGTTGTATTTTTTACAGCCTTCAGTAAGGGAATAGGTGATTCGATTTCACGTACCTCGAATTTTTCGCCAGATGATTAAAAACAGCATAGTTGCAGGTATTCGTGTCCACGAAATACGTGTTTTCTTTTATTCTGTTCATCCAGAAAGAGGAACAAATGATGGTAATCATGTAACTCGATCCCATCTTCTGCCAATTGTTGTTCTATTTCTTGAGAAATCTTGTCTAATTTGATGAATAAATGAGCTTTATCCTTTTCTACAATGGCGTAAGAAATGGCTACCGGGTTATAAGCAATATCGTTACAACGAATATTATATAACCAGGCGATTTCATCCAAACAACTGAATAACATGGCGTCACCATGATTATTGCGTATAAACTCTCGAATTTACCTATTCTTTCTCCGGCAGATTCCCCGACATATTTTGTATCCAAACGAATTATTTTCTCCACGGGAAGAGCCGGACGATCAAACCACATTTCTCCCAGCAAATCTATTTGTTTCTGGATAGTTATTATATTTTTAGGGCTTAATGCATTTTTTTAGGTTACGTACATCACTAACAGACATACAAAAGCCATCAATTCCTACTTTAGTTCCAGATTCAAGCACTTCAACCAACCATTGAGGATAATCTACAGCATCGGGAACACGCAATTTATGGAGTTTTATGCCGGAACCGGCCAATTCTTTTCTCTGCTTGAATGAAATAGCGGGTGTCAGTCCACAATCCAGCCTCGTTTTTCGTGACCACAACAGTACCATATGACCCGGTAAAACCGGAAATCCATTTTCTCTGTTGCCATGGGCGGGAAGATATTCGCTATTGTGAGGATCTGTTCCGGATATGATATAAGCCGCAATATTTTCTCGATCCATAATCCGTCTTAATTCGATTAATTTCTCTGGTATATTCATGACTATATTTTTTATTTCTCAAATGTAGAGTTTTTGTTGAATATAACAAAATAGAAGGAAAATTACATTTGTAAAGTTGTCGTGATGAAAGCCATGTATTACATTTGTAAACACATGTACTGTTGCGAAAAGGGGAGAGGAATACACAAATGTAATCATTACAAGTGTCTGCTAGTTCAAGGTGCTTCACAGGATTAACTTGTTATAAACAAATCAATCTATAGTATTGAATTCCAATAAATAAACGCATAATATATGATGTTTATATTTAATAATGATTTAACCATAATAACGAATTCAGAATATGTCCGTTGTTAATTTGATTTAAATTCAAATTATAATTCACTAATATTCAGTTGTTATTAAACGATAATATAAAGTTTAAGTATAAGTATTATTCCCTGTAACGAATACGTGTAAGTTACTGATTATTAATAATTAGTATATCTCATAACATAAGCACAATTAAAAGATATAAATACTATGGAATCATGTTGATAACAAGTATATTACAACCATAGAATATAAATTGACAAATATCATCACGAATCATTGATTACATTTGTAATCATCATGAATTACAAATGTAATTTTGATTTCTCGGACACGAATGATTACATTTGTAACTCTTGATTTTACAAAATAACAGACCTATGCAAGAACGTTTGAATCAAATTATCGAGAAAAAGTTGACCGCAACAAAGTTTGCTGCCATGATTGGAGTAAATGCCTCTACAATTTCCCATATTCTTGCAGGTAGGAATAAACCCGGTTTTGATATTATCAATATTGCTAAAACATTTCCGGATCTCAATCTGACTTGGTTAATCACAGGAAACGGATCAATGGATAATTCTCTATACAAGAAGAAAAAAACGGTAGTAACCCGAGCCTACGTTATTTGACATGGAATCGACGGAAAACAAAATACACCTATTATGTCCGATAAAAATGTAAAATCAGAAGAAACAAGAGATCCGATGACATACGTCAGGTCTTTAACGAAACAGACAAAAAAAATAAAACGGATTATATTAGTTTTTTGAAGATGGCAGTTTTGAGGACTATGAGAAAGAATAAAAATGAGTCAAAAAGTCCACCTGATTTATCGACTTTTGACTTCATCCTTTTTGTTTCTATTTCTTATATCGTTGATAATTTCTTTAACAGACTTGAAACCGTTTCGATCCAAGTGGACCGTTAATTCCGTCAATCACTTTTATCGTTACTGTCGGATCGATAAAGTTTGCTGTACCGATTCATGGGCCGAGGCCCGCCAATAAAATTCTATCGCATCATTGGCAATAACTTTATTCCCCCAAACCAACTACAGGAATTTTTCACGACTTTGGCAACTTAAGCCAACCATACGAAGTGCGACAGGTTTCACGTAGGGGCCGCTCAATCCTCCTGTAACTGTACTCACAGGTTTTGAGTTTTACATTGACCGCCATCCCCATCAACGTGTTGATAAGTGATACAGAATCTGCACTCGGCACCTTCCACTTGGCCAAAGCAATTTCTGTATACTGTGACATTAGGAGATAATTTGATCATTATGTTTTTTATAGATCCTCTCTCTGAACTTCCTTGACTACTTCAGCCGCCGAAACACAACTTGTTCCGAAAGCCATACCACCTTCTTTCACGTTAGGACAAGAAATATTCAGTTCGATTGCCGGAATATGATCCAACGCGTTTATTTTTTCTGCCGTGGCAACATAATCGGAAATAGTTGAACCGGATACATTCACCAGTATATTACTTATTTATGTCTTTTATCGTCGGGTAAATATGTCGATGAAATAGTCTACACCTTTATTCTGTAATCCCACGGCATTCAACATTCCGGAAGGGAGTTTCGGCCATCCGGGATAAGGGTTACCTTCACGATGTTTTAACGTTGTTCCTTTCACGATGAACCTGCCTAAACGCTCTGAAATCAATTGAAATTCAGTTCCGTATCCGAAGGTTCCGGATGCTGTCAACACGGGATTTTTCAGGGGTAAGCTGTTGATATTTATATTTAAATCTGCCATTTTAAATTTTTTATATTGAAAAATAGGACCTTCCGTACACACGCATTTATGACCTTCTTTCGTGTCGGTTACACAACAGAGGCATGCTCCGATACCACAAGCCATTGTGTTTTCTAAAGATACTTACAATTAATATTTTTGATTCGCATACCCTGCAACCGCTTTCATCATCACTTCCGGACCACAACAAAAGATATGATCGAATTTTTCTTTCAAACGGAATGTTGCGTGTGACATATCCTTTTTTCCCCGAAGGAACCATCTTCAGTTGTATAGTATACCGTGGTATGTTTTTCGTACTCTCTTTTCCGAAGAATATCTTTATTCGTTCGGGTACCGATCAACACGACAGGTGATAACCCTGTGCTTTCATGATCCGGGATAAATGCAACATGGAGCCACCCTTACAACCACCACCGATAAGCAAAGGTCTACCGGAAGCCGGGATCGAAAAATGATTGCCAAGAGGTAGCACATCACGTTCACTTTATCACCAATTTGCAAATCGCCCAAGGTTGACGTTCCGCATCCCACGATTTTGATAAAAAGATAAAGTAACCCGTGCGATTCATCCACGTCATGCACTGAAATCGGTCTTCGTAAAAAAGTTGAGAGAATGATCCACCCGTACATTCACGAAGTTGTCGGCTGAATTTCAGGTAATTCATCCGAATGTAACACCAGCAAAATGAATTGTCATGATTTAATCTTTTGTTCTCTGTAAACAGTGAAATCTATTAACTTCTTCATATTTAAATATTCCAAATGAACATATTCGTTATTTATTCTCTTGCAATTTCTCTGCAAGATATTTCCCGGTATAAGAGGTTTCACACTTTATCAATTCCTCCGGTGTTCCCTCGAAAACGAGATATCGCCTTCACTTCCTCCTTCCGGCCCCAAGTCTATAATATTATCCGCGCATTTGATCACGTCCATGTTGTGTTCGATGATCAATACCGTGTGTCCTCGTTCGATCAGGGCATTCAGAGAATCCATCAACTTATGAATATCATGAAAATGCAATCCAGTGGTCGGTTCGTCAAACACGAAAAGGGTTGGTTCTGCATTTTCTTGACTGAGATGGTAAAGCCAGCTTTACTCGTTGACTTTCTCCACCACTTAATGTGCTGGATGCTTGCCCCAATTTGATATAACCCAAACCGACAGCAATCAATTTTTGCAGTTTGCTAATGATGCTTCGTTCGCTATGACTTGTCCCGGAAGAGAAAAATTCTACTGCTTGGTTCACGGTCATTTCAAAATATCGTATATATTCAGTCCTTTGTATTTTACTTCCAGAACTTCATCTTTGAAACGTTTTCCTTTACAATGTTCACATTCCAAATAGACATCTGCCATGAACTGCATCTCAACCTTGATAATACCTTCACCTTGACATTCTTCGCAACGTCCTCCCGGCACGTTGAAAAGAAAAATATTGCCGGTTTGAACCCGTTTAATTTCGATAATTTTCGTCAGCAAATATTTTACGTACATCATCCCCACGCTCTCAAGTAAGTAACCGGGTTCGAACGTGAAGATTTACCAATCGGATTCTGGTCAATAAATTCTACTCCATGAATAAAATCGCGTCCCCACTCAAACGGTTGAAACTTCCGGTTTGGTCGGAATAGTCTCCATAATATTTTTTTTCAAGGCAGGAACCAGAATCGTCTTGATCAATGTACTCTTACCCGACCCACTGACTCCGGTCACGGCTGTCATTATCCCCAAAGGAATTTTGACATCAATGTTCTTGAGGTTATTTTCCGTAGCTCGGAAAGGAGTATATAACGATTTGATTTTTTCTCCTTTTGCCGGAACAGGTATGTTCTTTTTCCCATATATATAATCAGCCGTAAGAGTATCCGCTTTTTTCAAGTTTTGCAATGTCCCTTGATACACGATTTCTCCTCCCAATCTTCCGGCCAGGGGACCGACATCAATAATTTCATCCGCGGTTTAATAATATCCTCGTCATGCTCAACGACCACTACGGTATTACCGATATCACGAAGGCGATGAAGTAACTGTATCAAGCGATCCGTGTCCTGGGGCAACCCGATACTCGGTTCATCAAAATATACAAGAGAACCGACAAGAGCAGAACCTAGGGGAGGTTGCCAGATTGATACGTTGTGACTCTCCACCGGATAATGAAGAGGATAAACGATTTAGTGTCAAGTAACCGAGACCAACATCCAGTAGGAAATTAATCCGATTATGAATATCCGGAAGTACTCCGTGCGGCAATTGTCTTATCGTGTTCGGATAACTGAAGATTGTCAAAATAGATTTTCAATTCCGAAATTGGCATATCCACGAGTTCTGTAATGGACCGGTTGTTTATTTTCACGTACGTGGCTTCCTTTTTCAAGCGAGTTCCGTGACACACCGGGCATTTCGTCTTTCCCGTATACCGGGCAATCATTACACGATTCTGTATTTTAAACTTTTTTAGACTCAAGTATTCAAAAACGCGTATATTCCGTTTTCACTATTCCAAGAAGGTCTTTTCTCTTTGGTTGTCAACTCAAAATAGGGGTATGTACCGGAAAAATTTATCTTGTGAGCGTGTTGTACGAAAAATGTTTCCACTCGCTCATTTTTTCTCCTCGCCAGCACATAACAGCGTCATCGTAAACACTCAACGATTTGTTAGGAATCACAAGATCTTCGTCAATCCCGAGTATTTTCCCATATCCCTCACATTTCGGACAAGCTCCGATGGGGGAATTGAAACTGAACGTGTTTATGGTCGGTATTTGGAATTCGAGACCATCTGCTTCAAATTTATTTGAAAACGAACGTGTTACACCTTCAATATCAATATAACAGGTTCCGTTTCCTTCGTAAAGAGCCGTCTCTACGGAATCTTTTTATCCGGGATACCGTGTCTTTCTCGTCATTTATCCGAATCCGGTCTATCACAAAACATCTCTTTTGAAGAGTCAGCGGGATATTTTTTCTCGATCACGTCGGAAATACGTATAAATTCATCCCGTATTTTATTCGTGAGAATCCCGGCTAATCAAAAAGAGGAAGATTTTCATTTGTCGTCCCGGCCAATTTTGCCATGATAACAACCGTCTGATCAGTATGCCCTTCTAAAATATACGAGTAAATATCATCCACGCTATGACGCTTAACTTCTTCACCCGAAATAGGGGAGTAGGTTTTACCGATTCTGGCATACAACAGTTTGATATAATCGTAAAGTTCCGTGGATGTTCCCACGGTTGAACGCGGGTTCGAGGTATTCACTTTTTGTTCGATCGCCACGGCAGGCGGGATTCCTTTAATGTAATCACATTCCGGTTTGTTCAATCTTCCCCAAAAATTGACGGGCATAGGAAGACAAACTTTCCACGTAACGTCTTTGTCCTTCTGCATATAACGTATCAAAAGCCAATGAAGATTTACCGCTTCCGAAACTCCGGTAATCACGACAAACTGGTTTAACTTGATATTCAGATTTATATTTTTCAGGTTGTGAACCCGTATTCCTTTCAACTCAATGCTCTGCTTACTCATATATATCCTTCAAAATATATACAAAGATAAGACTTTTGCAAAAAAAGCACCCTTTGTGGGGTGCTTTTAGCGTTTGGAATATGTTTGGAAATACGTTTAAGTCTTGTTAATGACTCGTTTTAATTATTCGGAAACTACTTCGAACTCAACATCAACTTTCACTTCTCTGTGAAGTTTGATAAGAGCGGTGTAAGTTCCAATCTCTTTTACATCTTTCAGCATGATCTTCTTCCGGTCGATATCGAAACCTTTCTCCTTCAAACTTTCAGAAATCATGATGCTATTTACAGAACCGAAGATCTTACCCGTAGAACTGGTTTTAGCCCCGATAGTAAGTTTAACTTCAGCCAATTGTGCTGCAATTGCTTCTGCCTCTGCTTTCAGTTTAGCTTCGTGAGCTCTTTGTCTTAAATTTTCCGCAACAACTTTTCTTGCAGAAGGTGTTGCTAAAATAGCGTAACCTTGAGGGATAAGGTAGTTACGTCCGTAACCTTGTTTTACATCAACGATGTCATCCTTATGTCCCTAAGTTTGCTATATCTGTCAATAATATTATCTCCATTTGTGTCCTCCTTCCTTAAAATTATTTCATCAAGTCGGTTAAGTAGGGCAACAAAGCAAGATGTCTTGCTCTCTTCACAGCGGTTGCTACTTTCTTTTGGTACTTCACAGAAGTTCCGGTAATTCTTCTAGGAAGAATCTTACCTTGTTCGTTCAAAATTTCTTTAAAAATTCAGGATCTTTGTAATCGATGAATTTGATTCTTGCTTTTTTTGAATCGACAGTACTTTTTTTTTTTGATTTCAACCGTTGGGGGGTTAAATATCTGATTTCACTTTCGTTCTGTGCCATAGCTTATTTCTCCTCTTGTTTTACTTGATTTTTAGCTCTTCTTTTCAATGCATACTCGTAAGCATACTTGTCTAATCTGAACGTCAAGAAACGAATCACTTTTTTCGTCACGTCTGTAAGAAGTTTCCAGTTTGTCAACTAGAGTACCTTCTCCTTCAAATTGGATTAAGTGATAAAAACCTGTCGTTTTCTTTTGATTGGATAAGCCAGCTTGCGTAGACCCCTAAGCCTCCTCGTGCTCGATATTACCGCCATTTTCGGTAATAACAGCTTTGAATTTTTCTACCGCTTCCTTTACCTGTATTTCAGATAAAACGGGAGTTGTGATGAAAACGGTTTCGTAATGATTCAACATAACTGATTGTTTATTAATACATTAATGTAATAAAATTTATTTATCGCCCGCAAAGTTACTACTTTCCTTCGGATTTACAAAGAAATATTCAATTTTATTTTACTATTTTTCGTGATTTAGCGATTAAATTTGACCATGATCTAATGCTTGTTTTCAATCACTTAGTCTCAGTATCAGCAATCTAGAATCTTTCATTTACCTCCAGATTTTCCGTTTATTCAATTCTTGATGGTACTCCCGGGCATAAATATTATGCTGTCGAAGTGTTTTCGAGAAATTATGATACCCGGAAAAGTCACTTTTAGCGCAGAAATACAGATAATCATGTTTTTGATAATTCAACACACTATCAATGACCTTGATGGAAGCCATCCGGATCGGTCGGGGAAGTCCGGCATACATATATGTATTATAAGGAGAATCAATCTTTAAATAACGATCCAGAATACGACTTATCGTGAAATCTCCCAACACGAATTTCAGTGTCGGACAAGCATCCAATTTAATTCCCCGGTTCAACCGATTGATGTAAACACCGGCGATGACAGGGTATTCTTCCGGTTTAACGGTCTCTTCTTCGATGATGGAGGCTAACGTGATCACTTCTTCCGGGAAAGTCCAATTACAGATGCTTTTGCCATTCGATCTTCATTCCAGAAACGATGATATTCTTTTTTCATTCGTTTCAACAAATCAAGAGCCGGAGTCTTCCAATAGATCTGATAAGTATTAGGAATAAACATGGCCATTATCGTGGTCGAATCAAATCCTAAATCGGCAAGCACATCGGAATCTTTCAGCAAGGTTAGTAATTCTTCTTTGGAAGTACCTAATTTTTCATGAGCTTCTTCGACAAATTCATCCAACGTTCGCATATTATTAAACGTGAAGTAAACCGGGTATTGGTTACCGGAACGAAACATGTTGATCAACTCGTTATTATTCATCCCGTTCCGAATTTTATACCTTCCGGATTTCACGGGTAAAAAAAAACGTTTGAGTCTCGCAACCACGCTGGGGGTGTGTGCATTTTCGATATACCCGTGTCGTCGCAACGTGTCAAGCACTTGTGATATAGAACTGTTATCCCGCAAATAGATAATACCGTCATCTTTGACACTCGTGTTGGGAGCCAGAATATAATAATATCCCAATCCCACACAAGCGAGAAAGATTATTGCCAGTACTCTAATATGATAACAAAGCTCCTGATTTTTTTTACTCATAAACAGGAAATGTTAGTTTTCTTCTCTAAAATACAACTTATAATAATTCATATCCCGATCCGAGTCATATCCTTTCTCGATGTATTCTTTTGCCCGTGAATATAAACATGAAAGTTCTTATCCAATTTCAACACGTGTTTAAAATATTTTTTTCGTCTTTTACCGCACTATTTGATACATCAAACTGGTCTTTTAACGCAAGTTCGTTCTTTTTCTTCATAATAGTTTTTGAAATTCTCAAAAGCATCGATAATCTGCGGATCGGAAACAACTTCTTCTTTGAACAAGTTTTCATTGAAAGTATCCGCTTTTTTTGAAGTAATCAATCGAACGGTTGAGCATATCGATTTGGTCTGCTTTGGGAATATCATTTTCCTGATTATAAACCTCTTGAACAAAATCTTTGCAGAGTTTCAAGTAATTGGATGTCTGGAAATAGTTATCTTCGCATTGTTCCAATCCCAAGAAATCGGTCGTCCAGTAGACAGCCTCCGTGGAGTTTGTCTTATCCAAAATACTTACCCGGTAACCGTTTTCACTCTCGACATTGAAGACCAAACAAGCTTTATCCAGTTTTTTGATATTAATACCCGATTCACTTTCCAGTTGATAGCTATTATCATTCATGATAATTTTCAAGAAAGTATCTTTCGTTTCTGATTTAAAAAATACCGATAGCATCACAAGGGCCTTCTTCCAGCACGCAATTCTTGAAATGGACCATGTATAACTCTCCGGCTTTTATGTTTGGATGGTTTGACTGGTCGAATAAATGTTGAGCGATATTCAACGAAGCCTCGTAAAAATTCGTGTTATCCTCGAAAATAGAATTAACTGCATTGTACACCAGATTGTGATATAAATTATCTTCAATAGGTGCAAACCGGTAATAGGCGTCCTTCTTAAAGGTGCAAGAAAATAGCTTTTAAGTAGGTTGTGAACATCCATATCATCCGGTAAAAAGCAAGATTCGGAGAGACGTAATTTTCCATCCTCGTATTTATTGCCGATGTCATGGATCACGATATTATTGATCTCACAGGATTCAAAATTCATCATATGCTTTAAAATCTAAAATATACTCCTAAGTTTAATGTTTGTTTCAATTGTATTTTTTCGAATCATTCTGGTTATAAACAGCATTAGCATAGACGGAAGTCTGCATGAAGTAATTGATTTTAAAGTTCAGCGTTAACCGCCAGTCTAATGTCAATTTTTCCGGTTGTTCATAGTAACTGGAAAATATAATCAGATGATTGTCTATTTTCAAGAACTTGAAAAGTTCATGCTGGTTTTTCAATTCAATTTTAGCACCGGCATCACTTTTAAATTTTTCCCTGTTTCCAATCCATAACGACTGGGCGCAACAAGGTTTGTATCACGCATATATACCCATTGTCCGGCAATAGGAGACAGGTACAAGGAAATGTTATTCTTAGGTTTATAGTCCAAACCCAAAGATAACGTGAAATTCCCCGGTGTCAAAAAGGCTGCAACAACCTCTTTGTTTGGGTTATTCTTTGTTTTGAATAACACGGTATTCATATCGAACTGCGTGGCGTAGTTCCAATGTTTAAAAGCCTTTATTCCCAGTTTCGATTGGAGTTCCAGCTTATCTTCATTTTTACTCAAGTCTTCACTACCGCTTTTTAAAGCTCCCAGACGATAACGGATAGAGTTTTCCCACGTCGTGTTACTCTTTTTATATGTTGCAAAATACTTTATATCGGAGAGAATAGACAGAGAATTTTCACCGCCACTGGCCCAGTTACTACTGATAAAACCCTGCCCGAAAAGAAGGTTACGTCAGAATAGTACATCCAGCGCCTTTGGGATATATTCCCGATATTCATTTCCGATAGAACAAAATACACTGAATCAGGAGCTTTTAGAAGACATTCTTTAACAATTGCTTTAGGCTCTGAATATTTCTGATATTGATAAACATTTTCATCCAAGAAGAATTTCAGTTGATTTCCCCTTGGCATTACTTTTACCCAAGTACCGATCGTGTCTCCAATAAAATTCTCGGCCATAAAGCGATAATATTGTGTTTTACCAGTGTTAAGCCATAAATTTTTAGGACGGTTAGAGGCTGACAGCAAGGTGATTTGTACAGAATCACGACTTTTTTCCTTCAACCATTGATAATTCACGTCCTGATTCATGAAAGAGAGTAATGTTTTCAAATTCTGGTTCAACAGTTTATCACATTGTATGGAATCTTCCGGGTGTTCTTTATAAAAATCGATGCTGTCTCTTTTTTAATACGATCTTGAATCTGCCGAATGGCTTCTTCTTTTGCCTGTACCGTTTCAAAAGTAGTTTCTCACGTAATTGAGCATATATTTAATATGTTCGTTTTCAGCATAATCACTTAATGTATTGATAGCTTTGTACAACTCATAATATTTCATTCTTTCTTTTTTTCAAGTTATCCAAAGCATAGCGAACGTGAGGATCGTCAATATGTTGATTTTTATGACGCAAATAAATATATTTGAGCTGAGGGCGTGTATGATAAAAAGAGAATCTGTCTTGTTATGTTTCAATGGTAACACGTAAGAATGAGACAATTTAGGCACAACACGTATATGTTCTCTTTTCTGGGCAAAAAGAGAATTTATAGATAATAGTGATATAAAAATAACAAGAACAAGATTTCTCATGTGCTTTTTTATTCGTTATTTGAACGGCGAATCAGGCTCTTTAGCCATATGACTATAAGCAAGTTTATCCAATAGGCTAGGGAACCACTTGCTTAAAAACACAGATATTTTTCCTTCAACCAGCGTCATCACGATTTCCCGTTTGCGTTTCACGACACCATTTACAATTATTTGAGCGCATCTTTTCTGCACTCATCATTTTATTTTCTGCCCGCGGGCTATCGCCTTGTTGATGTCCGTCAGCTACTAAAGCCGTTTTTCGTATGTTGGATGCCGTGAATCCCGGAGCCGCAACAAGAACATGCAATCCTTTCTTTAGATTCTCAACTCGCAATGTATTCAAGAATCCGCGCACGGCAAATTTACTGGCAGAATATCCGGTTCTTCCGGGTAGTCCAAAAACCAGCAACTGAAATAATTCCGACTAAACTACCTTTTGCTTTTTAATATATAAGGTAATGCGAATTTGGTACAATAAACCGTTCCCCAAAAATTCACGTCCATTAAACGACGTATAACATCCAATTCCAAATCTTCAAATAGCGCACGCATGGATATTCCGGCATTATTTACGAGAATATCAATTTTACCAAATCGTTCAACTGTTTTCTCAATCAAATTTTTACAATCAACTCCCGAGTAACATCCGTTTGAACGGAAAGGGCATCAACCCCTCGAGATTTCAAATCTGTTTCGATTTTGTGTAATTCATCCAAATTCCGGGCACCCATGGCAATTTTTGCACCACGTTTTGCAAATTCATAAACAAGCGCTTTACCTATGCCAGAAGAAGCTCCTGTAATAATTACAACTTTATTTTGCATGAATAATATTCTTAGATGAATGAAATTTTAATTTTGTAACTTACAAATATAGTAACTTTTAGAGGATCATGAAAAGAAAAAGTATTCTTTTCTTTTATAATAATATTTGTATTATAATTCATATTATGATAACAAATAAGCACAAAAAAGAAGAAGGATTATTATATATCTCCTTCTTCTTATGACATTTAAGCTATTCAAAGCTTCCATTGTCTTGTCATATTTCTCTTGATAAACTTTATTTTTTTGTTCTCAAGCGGAAATATAATTCTTTCAACGTGGTCAACGTGTTCTTGTCATTTGGATTCAATTCCAACGCTTTTTCAAAATAAGGAATTACGGCCTCGTATTTCTCCATAACTTTATCTAATGCAGCATTATATTCCTTTGCATCAACGATATCCTGTACAACTTTATGATCTTCAATAACCCGGTTCAAATGAATGTTACCCAAATTATATTGTGCGAAGAAATCACTCGGATTCAGTTCCAAAGTCTTGATATACATTGCCTCAGCCTTTTCCGGTTGATTTAATTTTTCGTATAAAGATCCTTTCGCTCTGTAATATTCAGCTTTATTCGGCTCTTGTTTAATGGCAGCATCCAGGAATTCTTCAGCTTTAGCTGGAGTATCACCCATCAAGTAATAGTTGATCAACTCAACCAGCATATAGTTATCATCCGGATACAATTTGTGTCCTTCATGTAAGAAATTAACAGCTTCTTCCTGCTTTTGCTTTTCCTGTAACAGAATCTCCGGCCTCATTAGCGGCACGGCTTTGTCCTAGAAGGATATTTGCCACCATTGCGTAAATCTTTCCGGCTCCATAATTCAATTCCAAAGATTTCTTGTAGAACTTAATTGCTTCATCAAGGTCGCCGGCTTTGTGTGCAGCTACTCCGGCGTTATAGATAACGGTCGTGTCTACTTTTTGTGTTCCTAGCGGGGATTCGTTGATTTCCAATACTCGTTTAAAATTGTTTACAGCATCTTTAAAATCTTTGGTATCATCTGTTTTCATTCCTTGATTGTAACAAACAACACCTTGATTCGTAAAATCTATAACCAGATTAGCATACTGGGTCTTTAAATCTTTCTCGAATTTATTCTTATCGTCTAGTTGGATAACTTTTTGATAAGAGTCCCAAGCTACACTTAACGGATCTTTGGAGAGTTTTTTGTAATTCTCATCCTGAGTTTCGAAGATTGCTTGATAGATTTGTCCTCGAACCATATAAGCTTTCGCCCAGTTCACGCAATTCTCATGGCCAATAGCTTCATCTATCAGTTCTTTCGCTTTATCCAGCTTTCCCCTGCGTGAAAAAGCTAACAGCCGATGTTACTTTTCCCCTTTTGCGCGAAAAGATATATTCACGCAAAGCAGAAGGGCAATGATAAAAGATAGTTTTTTCATACGTTAAAAATTTGTGTTCCAATTAGATATCATGTGTAAATAATTATTCTTCATCATTCGACTCTGCTACTTTTGTTCCCTCCTGTCCTTCTTCCGGAAGATTCTCTTCTTTCGAAGCAGATACTTTCGCTACTGCTGCAATAGCATCATCATTTCTCAAATTAATTAATCTCACACCCTGTGTGTTACGTCCCATAACTCTCAAGGTACTAACATCCAGTCTTATCGTCAATCCTGACTTGTTAATAATCATCAAGTTATCTTCATCCGTGACGTCAAGTAAGGCGATCAAGTTACCTGTTTTTTCTGTCATATTGATGGTCTTAACTCCCTTACCACCTCTATTAGTGATACGATAATCCTCGATACTAGAACGTTTCCCATATCCATTTTCAGACACAACTAATACGTCGGATTTACCGGATTCAATGCAAATCATACCGATTACCTCGTCTCCTTCGTTATCCAGCGATATACCCTTTACCCCCGGATGCCGTTCTACCCATCGGACGAACTTTTTCTTCCGGGAAACGGATGGCTTTACCGGATTTGACCGCTATCATGATGTCACATTTACCATTGGTCATTTTGCATCCAGCAATTGATCCCCGTCTTTAATTGTAATTGCATTCACTCCATTTCGCTCTCGGACGAGAATAGGCCTCAAAGGGTTGTTTTTTCACAATACCTTGTTTCGAGCATAATACAATATAGTTATTATTAATATACTCTTCATCTTTCAAATTGAGGATGTTGATATAAGCCTTCACCTTATCATCTGGCTCGATATTTAATAGATTCTGGATTGCCCGTCCTTTGGATTGTTTGGTACCTTCGGGATCTCGTATACTTTCAGCCAGAAACATTTACCTCTTTTCTGTAAAGAAAAGCATGGTATTGTGCATGGTGGCCATAATCATGTGTTCAAGGAAAATCTTCATCTCTCGTGGCAGATCCTTTCGAACCTACCCCCGCGATTTTGAACCTTGTATTCGGATAACGGAGTCCGTTTGATGTATCCCATGTGAGAAATAGTGATCACCATTTCTTCATCAGCATAAAAATCTTCCGGGTTAAATTCTTCAGAGGCATAAACGATGTCTGTTTTACGCTCGTCGTTATATTGAGCTTTCACCTGAAGTAGCTCATCTTTGATAATTTGCATTCTCAATTCTAAACTAGCTAGAATTTCTTTCAAATGCTCGATCAATTTCATGATGTCGTCATACTCGGCTCTTAGCTTATCTTGCTCTAGACCTGTTAGTTGACGTAATCTCATTTCAACGATAGCACGAGCTTGTACCTCCGTCAAGGAGAAACGTTCAATCAAATTATTCTTTGCTTCCTCCGGAGTTTTAGATGCCCGGATAATCCGGATCACTTCGTCAATATGATCACTGGCAATGATTAAACCTTCCAGGATGTGGGCCCGATCTTCCGCTTGCTTTAATTCAAATTGAGTACGCCGTGTAATGACATCATGACGATGTTCCACGAATAACCGGATCAAGTCCTTCAAATTCAACAAACGGGGTCTACCTCCAACGAGTGCGATGTTGTTCACCCCAAAAGAAGTTTGAAGAGCCGTATGTTTTAATAATGTATTCAGAACGACATTGGCAATGGCATCTTTTTCAAATCAATAACGATACGCATACCGCTACGGTCGGATTCGTCATTGATATTAGAGATACCATCTATTTTTTTCTCGTTCACAAGATCAGCAATGCGAGAAATTAATTCAGCCTTGTTGACCATATAAGGGATTTCATGAACGATCAGTTTTTCCCGACCATGAGGAGTTGTCTCCACGGATGTTTTCGAACGAATTACTACGGCCTCTTCCGTGTGATACGCTTCCTTTACCCGCTGTAGCCCGTAAATTGTTCCTCCGGGAAATCCGGGGCTTTTATGATCCGGATCAAGTCATCGATCTCTATATCGGGTCATCGATATAAGCACAAATAGCATCGATCGTGTCACGCAGATTGTGAGGAGGCATATTAGTAGCCATACCAACCGCGATACCAGACGCACCATTCACGAGTAACAAAGGAATTCTGGTGGGTAGAACGCTGGGTTCTTTTAATGATTCGTCGAAGTTCGGAATCATGTCCACGGTATCCTTATCCAAATCCACCAATGTGTCCTCGGTTACCTTCATCAAACGAGCCTCTGTATAACGCATTGCTGCAGGGGCTATCTCCATCCACGGAACCGAAGTTTCCTTGTCCGTCAACCAACGGATAACGCAAAGACCAACTTTGGGCCATACGTACCATCGCCATGTAAACCGAACTATCGCCATGAGGGTGGTACTTTCCGAGTACCTCTCCGACAATTCTCGCTGACTTTTTGAATGGTTTACCAGACGTAACACCCAATTCGCTCATTCCATATAATACCCTTCTCTGTACCGGTTTCAAACCGTCCCTAACATCAGGTAATGCACGCGACACAATCACCGACATTGAATAGTCAATGTACGAAGATTTCATCTCCTCCTCGATGTTGATCTTGATAATTTTTTTCTCCGACGTTTTCCATTTATAATATTAAATTACACTATTAACGCATTGTTTTATAGGGTATTATTCTAAATTTCACCCCTATATTACTAAAATCCCACAAATGTAATAAAAACAGTGGATTAACGGAAATTTTAAGTCCTTTTTTATTCACATTCACTCTTGCCTTTCAGCAAGCATTTAACAAAAAGGAAAACGGAGCGGGCAATAAGATTTTAGAACTCAAATGATAACATATCATGAGCCAGTTGTATATTTTCAGGTAATTCCCGCAAGACCTCTTCATGTAATCCCATCTGATGACCGATATGCGTGATGTAGGCCTGTTTCACGTGTAAGGTTTTCACCACATCAATAGCCTGATCCAGTGTAAAATGAGAAAGGTGAACTTCTTTACGCAAAGCATTGATGACCATGTATTCGACCCCCTCCAGATTTCTTCATGCTTACCTCCGATATGAAATTCGCATCCGTGATATAAGCGAAATTATCAATACGGAATGCCGTCACGGGGAGCTTGTAGTGCATCACCGTAATAGGTTCTATTTTAATCTCCCCAATCCAGAATGGTTCTTCATCTATCACGTGAATATTCATCTCAGGTACACCGGGATAACGGAATGCTGCGAAAGCGTAGTCATAATCCTTACTGATAACGTCTTTCGTTCTCTGGTTACAGTAGATGTCGACCTCGCCATTTTGACCCAATTAAAAGCCCGAATATCATCCAATCCCCCGATATGGTCTTTGTGTTCATGTGTCAGCAGCAAAGCGGTCACGTCCTTTACACCCGCCCGTAGCATCTGTGTCCGGGAAATCAGGTCCCGGCGTCTATAATCAGTTTTTGTCCCCGATATCAATCATGGCAGAACACCTTAAACGTTTGTCATTCTCATCCGTAGATTGACAAACAGGACATTCGCAAGCAATAACGGGAACCCCTTGTGAAGTTCCACTTCCTAAAATTGTTACTCTCATCTGTTGAAGACTGAAAAAATAATTATATTCTGACATCGAAAATTCCATACAGAACGTTTTATTGTGTCATGCAAAAATAATAAGATTCGGAATAATCCTGTATATTTGCCCCAAACATTTTTTATTATGGGAAAATTATATTTGATCCCCAATTTACTTGGGGAGACACCGATAGAGCGGGTTATTCCTGGTGATGTAATCCATATCATTAAGAATATCAAAGTTTTTGCAACTGAAAACGTGAAAATACCCGGCGTTATTTAAAGAAAATAGATAAGGCCATAAATATTGACGAACTCGTTTTCTTAGACTTGAATGAACATTCGGATATAAAAGATATTGAAACCTATCTCCCCTACCTGGCCGATCAAGATATGGGCATTATCTCCGAGGCCGGATGCCCCGGTATTGCAGATCCGGGAGCTGAATTGGTGGCATTAGCCCATAAACACGATTATCAGGTAATTCCTTTAGTGGGTCCCTCTTCAATTTTATTGGCTCTGGTAGCCTCCGGGGCTAACGGGCAAAACTTTTCGTTTAATGGTTATTTGCCCATTTCCAAGCCGGAACGTATTAAAACGTTGAAAGCTTACGAGAAACAATCTGCCGTGGAGAACCGGACACAATTATTTATCGAGACCCCCTACCGGAACGTGCAATTATTCGAGGATATGATAGCTACCCTGTCCCCACCACACGCCTCACAATAGCCTGTGATATTACGACAGAAAATGAATACATAAAAACCATGTTAATAAAGGATTGAAACACGTGAACCCGGATATAAATAAACGTCCGACGATTTTCGTGTTATATGCCCGATCATTCTAAACCTGATACTTGTCATGAAAACCTACAAGAGAGTATTATCTATAGCCGGTTCCGATAGTGGTGGCGGTGCCGGAGTTCAAGCAGACTTAAAGCGATCTCGGCCTGCGGGTGTTTCGCCATGACTGCCATTACAGCCGTGACAGCTCAAAATACATTAGGTGTAAGAGCCATTGAATCTCTTCCTGTGAATGTCATAGAGGCCCAGATTAGGCTTGTTTAGACGATATTGGCGTGGATGCGGTAAAAATTGGTATGTTACATTCCGTGGAAGTGATTCAAGCCGTCACGAGAGTATTAGCCGATTACCCGATCAAGCACATTGTCGTGGACCCGGTAATGGTGGCAACCTCTGGCGATCTGCTTGTGCAGCAAGAGGCCATTGCCGTGATGCAAAAGGAATTATTCCCGTTGGCTACCGTGATCACCCCAATCTTTACGAGATAGAATTCTTTCCGGAAAGAAAATACGCTCTCAGGAAGATTTATATCTTTCCATTCCTGCATTGAAAAATATCGGCGCTCGCAATGTCTTATTAAAAGCCGGACACTTGGAATGTGAAGAGATAACAGATGTTTTAATTGATTGTGAGAATGATTTGGAATATCGTTATCCAGCGAAGAAAATAATCACCCCTGAACACGCACGGTACCGGATGCTCTTTATCATCCTCCGTGGCCTCCTATTTAGCCCATGATTTCCCCTTGAATATAGCCGTGGAAAAAAGCTTTTGAATTATCTGCATGGGGCCATTGAAACGGCAGCCGGATACCAAATAGGGCATGGACATGGAGCCATTCATCATTTTTACAAGTGGTGGTAAGACTTTTAAGTATACCCGTTTATAGGTAAAACCCGAGTTTTACCATAACAGGGATTTAATCTCTTTGTTATAACCCATAGAAAGGAAGGGAAAAATCTAACAATGAAAAGCCGCCTCTATCAGTTAGTATAACGGCTTTTTTTCCTAATATAGTGTGTTGTCAATGTGTTTTAAACCAACGGAAGACATTCCGTACCGTTTTATCCAGAACAAGAGGATCTTCGAAATATTGTGCATGAGTCACAGAACCTTCCCCATATCGCTAATTTTTCCTCGGCACAGATCGTGTCGTACACGCGTTGGGCGGATTGATACTCCTTTTCGTTTTTCTCTTCCGTGAATAACGATTGTCGAATTTTTACCCGGGATGCCTCTTTGCGTTTGTAACATCCCGCCACTAGAGCAATGGCTTTCAGTCGTTTTTCCGCTTCTGTACTGGCCAGAACTTCATTTGTCCCGTTACATATCCCCATGGCGTACATTTTATTCGGGTCAACTTCATCTTTCAAGCTCAAATAATCAATGGCTGCTTTACATCCTGAGTTTCCTCCATTCCTAAAACGACAAAACCATAGTTTGCCAATCGCGTGGCATATTGTAATAATACCGTGTTGTTGGAGGCATCTTTAGGGCCTAAAACAAGTATTGCCGGTTTTTTACCTTTTTCTTGAGGATTACACAACCAGCCTTTACTATCAATTCCTCTCTCTGATAAAGTGACGTCTTCGCATCTATAAGTTCTCATACAATTCTCCGTGTTAAATTCAATTTTCGAGTGTTGTTACGGGAACTTATAAGGTAAAGTTACATGAAATACATGTAAAAATGTGCTATTTTTACTAACAAAAAGAGATCGTCTAAGCCTTGACGATCTCTTTGAATATTATAAAAGTAACTTACAATAGATTACTTGAAGTAACGATTTATAAGCCCTCGAAACCTTTACCGTGACGGGCTTCGTCTCTTACACATTTCATGAACAGTATCATGGATAGCATCCAAATCCAATTTTTAGCCAAAGTAGCAATACGTTTTTATCCTCGCAAGCACCAGCTTCTGCTTCCATACGCTTTTTTCAAGTTTGTTTTGGTATCCCAAACACATTCTCCCAATAATTCTGCAAATTTAGCCGCGTGTTCTGCCTCTTCCCAAGCGTAACGTTTGAAAGCCTCCTGCAATCTCCGGGTAACCTTCACGGTCTGCCTGACGACTCATGGCCAAATACATCCCGACTTCTGAACATTCCTCCATTGAAATGTGCTCTCAATCCCTCGAGAACTTTGGATCAACTCCTTTTGCAACTCCAAGACGATGTTCGTCAACAAATGTCAAAGCACCCTTCGGTTTCAACTAATTCTTTGAACTTGCTTTTCGGTTGTTTACATTGCGGACAAATTTCCGGAGCTTCATCTCCTTCATGAACGTAACCACATACAGTACAGATAAATTTTTTCATAACGCACTTTTTAAATGTTATAATAATATGTTTTTTCTTTTTCTCTTCGGTGCATTTTTTACAATACCCCTTGTAATAAAGATGAATTTCTGTGATGATTAATTCCCTACTCCTTCTAATTGTATCGCTTCTTGATTCTCAATGGGAAGGTCATACACGCAACCACATCCTAAACACATGAAATGAGCGTGACTTGACGTGTCAATGTCGAATCGCACGTTTTTCTCGTCGATCACGAGAGCTTTCACTGCCCCTGTTCCGAGAATAATTTCATCGTGTTATATATTGTCGTTTTGGACAAAGTGGGCATAGTCGGATATAAAGCATTGTAAATTTCGTCAGCCGTCGGATGTACCCGGTGTGTCATCAAATAATCCATGATTGCTATTCTCTGCATGGATGGTTTGATGTCATACTTTAACAAATATTCCGTGTTCCTTGAACTGTATTCATTTCTTATTTGTAATAATTACAATTTTATATCGAGTGCAAATATCGTCATCTTTTTTTTATAAATGCAACATTCGGATTGTATTTTGTAAAAATTTAGAATAATTCTAATTAGTAATGTTCCCAATGAATTTTGGTTATCTCTATCCAATTATTTTATAGATTTGCACCATGTTTTTCATCGGACCGTCGGTAAACATATTTGTCTATTTGCTTGTTTCTGCGTTTTTTGTGATCTGTTTCTATTCACAAACTGAAATAAGACTTCCCGGAAGCAATTCCGGGACAGGAAAGAATTATAGAATATCGAATCGGGAAAAACGAGACATACTATTGCCAGACGATGGAAGACGAGGAGATTATTTTTCTTCCAAGTTCTCCTTATTCAAAAATAACAGACGATCGATCGAAAACCAAACAAGTACCTATTTTGCTAACTATGACAATCCTAATCTTGTTTCATTAGCACTAAGGGCCCCTCCCTTTGTTATTTTTCGTAATCCTCTTGTTGTGAATCCTTTAGCCACCTTTCTCTATAAACAGAGGAAAAATATGAAGGATACGGGATATATTAAGTTCTTTAAAAAACAACATCAAATGCGGATAATATATAGCATTTCTGCTATTGACATTTATCTCCGGGCATTTGTTCGCACAGCGGTCCGAGACCGTGCAGACAAATGACTCTACATTCAGTGTCATCAAACAATTAAAAGAAGTCGTCATCACGGCTGAAAAAGGGAATTATCCATTAGCGAGATTCCCGTTGCTCTCAGCGTGATTAGTGGGAAAAACTTGTTGAACGAGAATAATCCGGATCTTCGGAACCTGTCAGGAATCGTTCCGAATTTTTACATGCAGGAAGGAGGCTTGAAACTATCGACCCCACTCTATGTTCGCGGAATTGGAACGGTATCCGGGAACCCCGCCCGTCGGTTTGTACGTGGATGGTGTCCCGATCTTTGACAAAATGCCTTCATATTTGATTTGTACGACATCAAGCAAATAGAAGTACTGCGAGGTCCTCACACCACTTTGTACGGTCGGAATAGTATCATCGGCTTGATTAATATCCGAACAAATCCTCCCGCGACAAAATTTTCGTTGCAGGCAAAAGCAGGAGTTTCCAGCTACAACTCTCAGAATTACATGGTTATGGCTAATTTGCCTATAAACAAAGTTCTATATAACAAATTATCTTTTGCTTATAATCGCACGGACGGGTATTTCAAGAATGATTTTACCGGTGGGAAATCGAACAAATCGGATTCATACGATCTTCGTTACCAAGGAAGCGTGTTCACGGATGCAACTTGGAAGGTCGCGTTTGGTCTGAACTATAATCATAGTTTTGATGATGGCTACGCTTATCATGCCGTTGATTCTTTAAAAGTACACCGCTACCGGGTCAATTATAATGCGGATGCATCCTATAAACGGGATTTATTGTCCACGTACATTAACATTCAGAAACATTTTTCCCCAACCCGGTTCAACTGGATCACGTCCTATTCCCGGGCTAAAGATAAGCAGGTTTTTGGATGCAGATTTCACGTATCATGATGTATTCCAAAATGGATAAGAATCCCGAAACAGGATCTGATCACGCAAGAGATCAATTACCAGTCCTCCCAAGGCGAGAGAATCGATTGGACAATAGGAACATTTGGTTTTTACAAAGACTTGGCGAATGACTATTTGGCCACTTTTGGCTACGGAACGTCACTTGCTGCTCCCACTGGATCTGGATCAAGCATCGTACTATAACAACACCTCCACTTGGGGAATTGCCGGATACGGGCAAGTTACCGTGAAAAATCTTTTACCGGGGAATGTTCGTTACTGCCGGAATCAGGTATGATTACGAGAAAGCGTCTCTCTCCTACCGGGACAGTTTGTTATTTCACGTGATGCAACCGGTTCACCGGTTATCACGATTGGGATGAAAAGCATTCCTATGCGGCTTGGTTGCCTAAATTCTCTGTCTACAAAAATGGAACGAACAAGTTATCCACCTATTTGAATATATCTAAAGGATATAAAGCCGGTGGGTACAATATCATTTCGAATGAAATGACCACGCAGGTTGTAGAACTGGAATATGAGTAATGAATCTTTGTGGAATTACGAACTTGGAGCTAAATACTTTAGTGCCAACGGACGGTTTAACGTGAATGGGGCGCTTTTTACATTGATTGGAAAGACCAGCAAATCTTCGTTATGGAAATGATGGGACCGATTATCAAGAACGCGAGGAGACGCCTCGCAGTATTGGAGCGGAGATCGATTTAAGCTGGGAATGCCTGCCGCGACTGGTTTACTTTCTTTCCTCCGGATATAGTAATTCGGAATACTATCACCACTTAACCAAGGAATACGAGGGTAATAAAATTGTCATGGCCCCGGAATTCACGATGAACACGGGGATATCGTACACCCAAAGCAATAAAGTCCTCGTTATTCAAATCTTTCACGGCAACCTCGTCTGTTACCGGTTTCGGAACCCAATATTTTGACGAGGCAAACACCATGAAACAAGATCCCTATTTTCTTTGGAACATGGATCTGGGTATTTCCGGTAAACACATTGATTTCCACGTCTGGGGTAAGAACATTTTAGATAAAAATTTCTTTTTGCTACATGTTCAACAGCCCCGTGGGCAAGAATTTACCAGAATACATGAAATCCGGGCAATCTGGAGCTCCCCTCTCGATTCGGGGCATCTATAACAATAAAACTATAAACAAACATTTTAAATTTATCTAGATATGAAAAACAAATTAATTTATTTGATTTCCGTACTATTTTGTGGCAGTTGCATGTTTCTCTTGTAGCGATGACGATGATGAAAATAACGACAAAGACCTTATCGGGACTTGGGAATTATACAAAAAAGACAAGCTGATATTCATTTTGAAATTTGAGTATAATGGTGATGAGATCAGTTTCCCCGAAGGATTAATTCCGTCAGGGGTTATCCCGAAAGGGATTCCGGGAGTCAGCGAAACGGGGATCAATGTTGCCATAATTAAAATGGCGTTAGCCGTGACTTGCGAATAAATACATGTCTCTATATTTCCAAGGTATTAAATTTACTTCTGAAACCGAGATGGAAATATTAATGACCATGAATGGCCAACCTGCAACTTTAAAGACGACTTACACGATTCAAAAAGATATTATAAAAGTCAGTACACAAAGTGATGGTTTTCAAGGCTCTATTAGGAAATATTCCCGTCCCCTCTATTGATTTGAATTACAAAATTGTAAACAATGAATTGACGGTATATTTAGGTACTTCTTACGTGAAAAGCTCTTCTTTCTGCAGTCCCGCTTATCTTAAGCAGTACAGAATTACCTACAGAACAACAAAAGGCGATTAAAACCTTTGTTGATACTTTTTTCAACGAATCTTAAGACACTGGAATTCGGTGCAAAACTGACGAAATAGAGTTTTCCGCGCATGGATCAAAAACGGGTAGTGAAAAATTTTCACTACCCGTTTTATTTTTTTTCATAGAAAGCAGTAACTTTATCCATATTTTATCGTATCCTAGTATAGAATTTGTAAATTTAAAAGCAGTTTAATTTTAAAACATAAAGATATGAAAACAGAAGAGTACAAAGAATTGGATGTATTGATGTCATCAGAGGTTATAAATACAAAAGGTGAGGACAACAAATTTAAATACCCCCTCTACCCTATAAAGAAAATGCACTGGAACCTTTATATCAGCGAACGTACCATCCAATATCACCACGGAAAACATCTCGCCACTTATATTACCAACCTCAACAATTTGATCGTGGGTACCGAGTTCGAAAAAAATGTTTTTAGAAGGTATCGTGATCAAATCCGAAGGTGGTATTTTCAATAATGCAGCACAAACATACAATCATATTTTCTACTTCGAAACCTTCCAACCCCATAACGCCGCGCAGGTTGCTCCAACAGGAAAAATAAAAGAATTGATTGATAAATCATTTGGAAGTTTCGATGCCTTCAAGGAAGCGTTTGCTAAAGCAGCCACTACCTTATTTGGTTCAGGATGGGCCTGGTTGGTTGGCAAATTGAAATCGTACAAAACGCGGATACTCCATTAAAACATGGCAAGAAACCAATCCTGACCATTGATGTTTGGGAACATGCTTACTATTTGGACACCCAAAACGCTCGTCCGAAATACATTGAAAATTATTGGAACATTATAAACTGGGACGTTGTAAACAAACGTCTTTTGTCCTCGACAAAATAAAAACATAGATGGGTCAAATGATCAATCCCTCGACTATCAAGCCGGGGGATTGATTTATTTTATAAAAATCATCCCAATTCTATCTGATTTTTACCAAGTTCATAGTAATAACCTTTCTGAGCAATCAACCCTTCATGAGTCCCTTGTTCCGCCACACTTCCTTTTTTCAACACGACAATTTTGTCAGCATTATGATACGTGCCGGAGTTTCTCCCGCCCGCCATCTTTTAACTCTTTAATACATTCACCCATAAAAGAAAATAACGTATTTTTGTTAAACGTCTCTTATACTCCTCGATAACCATTCGTGCAGTGTAATCCATATTGTTGATTTCCATACTATCAACAATTTCCGTAACTCATTCACCACCTGCCACAATCTCGCTCGTGCCGCCGATCAACTGCCGCTTGGGATTATCCTCCGACCAAAGGACATCATTGTTAACCTTATCCCATTCCCCCACGCATACAATTTTATTCCCGTGGACAAAATACCGATCTTACGTTGATGTATGATTTGTATAAAACAAGATCCCATCTTTTCCCTCTACTATCGACTCTCTAAATATTATTTTAATAGAAGCCATATTATTCCCTTTCCATTAATAACCAACATTTTTTGGGCATATGCAGCAAACATTACGAATGCCACACCTGCTCAAAATAAACAGCATATTTACAAACCAAGCGTACGTGTGGAGAGTAGAAGAGAAGTATAGGTAATCCTACCAAGAAGTAAAGGAAAAACTACCTCTTTTTCAAAAGTTTATACAGAGCTTATTCGTAGTTCATACAATCCGGATTGTACGAGCTACGAATAAGCTCTGATATTGAAGAACGAGCGTGGGGTATTTTTCTCGGTTACTTTATGGTTAAATTACGGTTATTTTCATAGAACCCTATATTATACCAAGCAATGAAGAAAGAACGTTTAATAGCTCTCATCGAATGATCACCATTTCATCTATCAGTCTTTGCGCTCCTGCATATTTATCAATGATAAACAAAACATAGCGAATATCGACAGCTATATTCCGACAAATCTCCGGGCTATATTGCATATCTGACATCACACCTTCCCAAGCACGGTCAAAGTTTAAACCGATCAAATTACCTTCCGCATCCAGAACCGGGCTACCGGAATTACCGCCAGTCGTGTGATTCGTTGCGATAAAGCAAACAGGAACCTCCCCGTCTTGAGTGTAAGGACCGAAATCTCGATTTTTGTACAAATCCCGTAATTTCTGGGGTACATCATAATCATAGATATTTCGGATTATCCTTTTCCATGATACCTTTCAATGTTGTGTAGTGCGTGTAATAAACGGCATCTGTTGCATGGTATCCGGCAATTTTCCCATAAGCTACACGTAAAGGTTGAATTCGCATCCGGATAGAATGTTTTATCGGGCTGCATCTCCATTAATCCGGCAATCAACAACCGATTCAATAATTTCAATTCACTTTCAATCCGACTCAATTCGGGACGAATTTTATCCGCGTACAACGTGTAAATTCCGGTAGCTACTCCAAGAATCGGATCTTTTTCAATTTTCGTGATTGATTTCTCTGATAAATTGTCGATGAATTTCAGCAAATTATCCTTATGCGTGAATATTGATTTTTTAAACAAGTCGGCAGCATAACGATCGGGACGCGTTCAGTTTAGCATATTTCGGGCTCAAACGAACGACTGACGGTATCCATTGGTCTCCGACTTCTTCATTATTATACAACTTGAACATTTCGGTCAATATCCGTTGATCCGTGGTCACATCGTAATCTTTATAGAAGGCCTCAACGTAATTCTTCAGAGATTCTTTAAGTTGTTCCTTATCCTCAAATTTGTCATAGTTATCCAACACTTGCTCTATTTCACGGGCAAATTTTATGATTTCCGCACCTCCCAGCCCGGCCTCCGAAGCATAAGCTGCAGCCAGAATATATTCTTTACGAGCGTCATATAACGCCTTGTAACGATCCGTTAAACCGATATACTCGGTTTTTCCATTACTTTTAGCCCAGTTGTTGAAATTATTTTCAAGCACCCTCTTGCTATCTGCCGTACTAAAACGATCCAATCCTTTAATCTCTCCCTGCCATTTTTTTCCAAGCATTGGCAACGCTTGCTGCTTTAGCAGCATATTTTATACGCAACAATTCATCCGACTCCATGGCGGCATTGATTACCGCCAATTTTGCTGTGCGGAGTTTGATCTTATGCGGGTCTTCAACAGAAGCAATTTGATCTATCGCGTAAGAAGTCAGGTACTCGTTTGTCGTTCGGGATAACCGAAAACCATCGTAAAATCACCTTCTTGCACCCCCGTGCAGAAATCTTAAAGAATTTAGCCGGTTTATAAGGCACGTTCTTATCTGATATAGCTGCCGGCTCATTGTCCGGTCCCGCATAAATACGCAAAACGGAAAAATCACCCGTGTGACGCGGCCATGTCCAGTTATCCGTATCCCCTCCAAATTTACCGATAGCAGAATTCGGAGCCCCGACTAAACGAACATCGGAAGATTTTAAACACGGAAAGAAAATATTGATTTCCGTTAAAATACGGCTTTATATTAGCCGCCAGATTGGTTCCTTTAACAGCTTCCGCCTCCAATTTCCGGCATATTTCATTCACCTTCTTCGTACGTTCGCTTTCAGACATCCCGGCATTCAATCCTGCATTGATTTTATCCGTGACATCCTCCATCCGAACTAAAATAGAAGCTGTTATCTTGGGATTAACCAATTCATCCGCCATGGATTGAGCCCAAAAAACCATCCCGTAGATAGTTATGTTCCAAACTGGAATGAGCTTGTATCATGCCAAAGGAGCAGTGATGATTCGTAATCACCAATCCTTGATCACTCACGATCTCTCCGGTGCAAAAGTGATGAAACGGAGAACCTTCATTACCCAACCCGATAACAGCATCTTTCAATGAGGCTTGGTTGATGTCGTAAATATCCTCCGCTGTTAATTTAAAACCGGCTTTCTGCATATCTTCTATGTTGTATTTTTTCAACAACATGGGAATCCACATTCCCTCGTCAGCTAAACTTGGTAAAGTCAGCAGAATGAAAGCCAAAAAACATAATGTAATTTTTCTCATTTACTGGTATTTTTGAATGTTATTTATTGAAATTGTAATTTCCGCAAAGTTTCATATAATTTCTGTATCGGTAATCCCATCACGTTATAGAAAGAACCTTCTATACGCTCGATCCTGATGTACCCGATCCACTCCTGAATCCGTAAGCACCCGCTTTATCAAATGGCTTATACGTGTCCACGTAGAAATAATCTCTTCATTTGATAAATGCTTGAAAAACACGTCTGTCCGTGAAGAGAATGAAAGTTGTTCCGTACGAGTGGTTACGCTCACCCGTTACCACTAGGGTGACGATTTCCCGATAGCTCTGTAACATCGAAATAGCCTCTTTCCTATCTGCAGGTTTTTCCCTAAAATCCGATCATGAATACAAACTACCGTATCGGCTGTTATCAATACTTCATCAACCTTTAGCTCTCTCGAAAGGCAGAAGCCTTTACTTTCGATAAATATTCCGTACATTCTCCCAATGGAGTTCTTGAGGATATTTTTCTTCAACATTTTTTCAACCGGACTTCGAAGGTAAACCCAGCATCTTTCATCAATCGTTGTCTCCGTGGCGATGCAGAAGCCAATATTAATTTATAATTTTAATAGAATGCATCATTCACACAACTTACAAAATACACTGACTCCTATGCACAAAACCATAATCAAACGAA